>ERZ1026776.172-NODE-172-length-49889-cov-13.305855_pt1 | contig 49889 bp, 42 predicted proteins | sample MGYA00380125_ERZ1026776 | MGnify/ENA primary metagenome ERZ1026776 (study PRJEB33269, sample SAMEA4719761) | human gut metagenome | biome: human-associated habitat; feature: organic feature; material: feces | place: Cameroon | collected 2013-10 ...
ACGGCCTGTGCTACTTCACCGCTGAGGCTCTGAAGTGCATGCGCAACGACAGCTTTGCTGGCAAGACCGTGGTCATCTCCGGTTCCGGCAACGTCGCAATTTACGCTTGCGAGAAGGCTACCCAGCTGGGCGGCAAGGTCGTCACCATGTCCGACTCCAACGGCTATGTCTACGACCCGAACGGCATCGATCTGGCCTATGTGAAGGACCTGAAGGAAGTCCGTCGCGGCCGCATCAAGGAGTATGCTGAGACCCACGAGGGCGCAACCTACGTTGCAGATTGCAGCAAGGTCTGGACGGTCCCCTGCGACATCGCTCTGCCCTGCGCGACCCAGAACGAGATCAACAAGGAGTCCGCTGAGGCTCTGGTCAAGAATGGCTGCACCGTCGTCTGCGAGGGCGCAAACATGCCCAGCACCCCGGAGGCCATCGAGGTCTATCTGGCAAACGGCGTCCTGTACGGACCCGCAAAGGCTGCCAACGCCGGCGGCGTGGCTACCTCCGGTCTGGAGATGAGCCAGAACTCCGAGCGTCTGAGCTGGACCTTCGAAGAGGTCGATGCAAAGCTGAAGGGAATCATGGAGGGCATCTTCCACGCTTCCTATGACGCTTCTGTTGCTGCTGGTTCCGAGGGCAACCTGATGGTCGGTGCAAACTGCGCCGGCTTCCTGAAGGTCGCTACCGCCATGATGGCACAGGGCATCACCTACTAAGTTTCGATCCGCGTTTCAAGAGCTGTGCTTCGAAAGGAGCACGGCTCTTTTTTGCGTGGCGGCACAGGCCGCATCTCCGGGAGCTTTCTCCGCGAACAGCCCGGAACCTAGGATTCCGCCCTAACGCTTCGCGTCAGGGTCCCACCTCCTAAGCGTTCGCGGAGAAACTCCCCTCGTGCGGCGGGGAAAGCAGCTGTTATCCAGCCGGGGCCGGGAGTTTTTCCAAGCAAGCGTCCGAGGTGGGGACCCGGCGCAACGCGCTGGGGAGGGCATGGAATGCCCTTTGCTTGCGGGAAAAAGCTCCCGGACGCCGGAAGATGCCACCCCCATGTATACCCTCTCCCCATCCTGTCCATACTGAAAGCATTCTAGGAAAAGAGGTTTTGGGATGGACGAGCAAATGTTTTGTTTTCAATGCGAACAGGCGGCGAACTGCACGGCGTGCACCGGCAAGGCGGGCGTCTGCGGCAAGAGCGCCGAGACGGCGGCGGCGCAGGACCGGCTGACCGGGGCGCTGATCTCCTACGCCGAGCAGCTCATCGGCGAGGGCCGCGCCCCTGCGCCCGAACAGGCGCTTTTGCTGATGGAAGGGCTGTTCACGACCATCACGAACGTCAACTTTGACCCGCAGACTGTGGACCAGCTGACCGAGAACGTCCACGCGGCCTGTCCCGGGCTGGGCTTCGACTACGACATGCAGAAGCTCTGGAACGAGCCGGACGAGGACGTGCGCAGTCTGAAGTCCTTCGTGCTGTTCAGTCTGCGCGGCATGGCGGCCTACAACTACCACGCCCGGGTGCTGGGGCGTATCGACCCCGAACTGGACCGCTTTTTCTGCGAGGCGCTGACCGCCATCAAGAACGAATTGTCCATGGAGGCGCTTTGGGCGCTGGTGCAAAAGACCGGCGAAGCCAGTTACCGCTGCATGGAGCTTCTGGACGAGGCCAACACCGGAGCCTTCGGCCAGCCGGAACCGGTGGAGGTCCCGCTCGTCATTGAAAAAGGACCGTTCATCGTGATCTCCGGACACGACCTCTACGATGCAAAGTGTCTGCTCGAGCAGACCGAGGGCAAGGGCATCAACGTCTACACCCACTCGGAGATGCTGCCCGCCCACGGCTACCCGGAACTGAAGCAGCGCTATCCCCACCTGAAAGGCAACTTTGGTACAGCTTGGCAGAATCAGCAGCGCGAGTTCGAGGACATCCCCGCGCCCATCCTCTTCACGACCAACTGCATCATGCCGCTGCGGGCCAGCTACGCCGACCGGGTGTACACCACCTCGGTCGTCTCCTACCCGGGCATCCCGCACATCGGGCCGGACCGGGACTTCTCGCCGCTCATCGCCAAGGCGCTGGAACTGGGCGGCTACCCGGAGGACACCGCCATGCCTGGAATGAACGGCGGGCGCAGCGTCGTCACCGGCTTTGCCCGCCACGCGGTGCTTTCCCACGCGGACGAGATCGTGGCGGCGGTGCGGAACGGGACCATCCGGCACTTCTTCCTTGTGGGCGGGTGCGACGGGACCCGGCCCAGCCGCCGCTACTACACCGAGTTCGCCAAGCTGACCCCGCCGGACACGGTCATTTTGACGCTGGCGTGCGGAAAATTCCGCCTGAACGACCTCGATCTCGGCACGGTGGGCGGGCTGCCCCGCATCCTCGACGTGGGCCAGTGCAACGACGCTTACAGCGCCATCCGCATCGCACTGGCGCTGGCCGACGCTTTCCAATGCAGCGTGAACGACCTGCCGCTCTCGCTGGTGCTCTGCTGGTTCGAGCAGAAAGCCGTCTGCATCCTCATCGCGCTGCTGGCGCTGGGCATCCGGGGCATCCGGCTCGGGCCTACCCTGCCGGCCTTCCTCTCGCCGGGGGTGGTGCGGGTGTTACAGAAGAAATACGACCTCAAAGCCGTCACCACGCCCGAAGCAGACCTGAACGCGATTTTAGGCCAGAGATGAATCTGTTTCATCCTTCTATCAAACCGCACAAGAAGCGGCAGCTTTGGGCTATCACATTTGGTGCAGCTGTCGCTTGAAAAATTTTCAGCAGTCTGTATAATAAGAAGTACCGGAACAAAGGCGTTCCAGATGGGTTTATTATGCCCATCTGGGGCGTCTTTTTTGTTTTTCATCCCCGTTGGAACGGGATGCTGCGGAATGTGCCGCAGTCCGGGAGGATTTTGAGAGATTAAGGATGGGAAAGGCAATGGAAAAATTTACGGAAAACGCCACGCCCCTTGGCCTGTATGACCCCCAGTTCGAGCACGACGCCTGCGGCATCGGCGCGGTGGTGGACATCAAGGGCCGCAAGAGCCACCAGACCGTCAGCGATGCGCTGTCCATCGTCGAGCGGCTGGAACACCGCGCCGGCAAGGACGCCGAGGGCAAGACCGGCGACGGCGTGGGCATCATGCTCCAGATCAGCCACAAGTTCTTCTCCAAAGTGGCCGACAAAATGAACATCAGCCTCGGCAACGAGCGCGAATACGGCGTCGGCATGTTCTTCTTCCCGCAGAACGAGCATCTGCGGGCACAGGCCATGAAACTGTTCGAGCTGGTGACCCGCAAAGAGGGCCTCGAGTTCCTCGCATGGCGCGAGGTCCCCGTGAACCCTGACGCCGTGGGCCAGAAAGCCCGCGACTGCATGCCGTCTATCTGGCAATGCTTCATCAAGAAGCCCGCCAAGGTGAGCAAGGGCATCGACTTCGACCGCAAGCTCTACATCGTCCGCCGGGTGTTCGAACAGGCCAGCAACGGCACTTATGTGCCCAGCCTGTCCAGCCGCACCATCGTGTACAAGGGCATGTTCCTCGTCAACGATCTGCGTCTGTTCTACCTCGACCTGCAGGACGAGGACTATGAATCCGCCATCGGCATGGTGCACAGCCGCTTCTCGACCAACACCAACCCCAGCTGGATGCGCGCACACCCCAACCGCTTTATCCTGCACAACGGCGAGATCAACACCATCAAGGGCAACACCGACGCGATGCTGGCCCGCGAGGAGTCCATCTCCAGCCCCATCATGCAGGAGGATATGAATAAGATCCTGCCCATCATCAACACTTCTGGTTCGGACTCCGCCATGCTGGACAACGCGCTGGAATTTATGGTGATGAACGGCATGGACCTGCCGCTGGCCGTGATGATCACCATTCCCGAACCTTGGGAGAACAACAAGAACATCAGCCAGAAAAAGCGCGACTTCTACCAGTATTACGCCACCATGCTGGAGCCGTGGGACGGCCCCGCCGCCATCCTGTTCTCGGACGGCGATGTGGTGGGCGCGGTGCTGGACCGCAACGGTCTGCGCCCCAGCCGCTACTACATCACCAAGGACGGCCGGATGATCCTCTCTTCGGAGGTGGGCGTCCTGCCCTGCGACCCCGCCGACATCGAGCGCAAGGACCGTCTGCGCCCCGGCAAGATGCTGCTGGTGGACACCGTGAAGGGCGAAGTCGTGGACGACGAGAAGCTGAAGGAATACTACGCCAGCCGCGAGCCTTACGGTGAATGGATCGACCGCAATCTGGTCCAGCTGAAGAACCTCAAAATTCCCAACATCAAGGTCCCCAGCTACACCGGCGACGAGCTGGCCCGTCTGCAGAAGGTGTTCGGCTACAAATACGAAGAGGTCAAGGACCTCATCCTGCCGATGGCCCGTCTGGGCGCAGAGCCTTCGGGCGCCATGGGCACGGACACGCCGCTGGCGGTCCTGAGCGGCCAGCACCCGCCGCTGTTCAACTACTTCAAGCAGCGGTTCGCACAGGTGACCAACCCGCCCATCGACGCCATTCGCGAAAAGGTCGTCACCTCCACCAGCGTCTATGTGGGCGCGCACGGCAATCTGCTGGAGGACAAGCCCGAGAACTGCAAGGTCCTCAAGGTGCACAACCCCATCCTGACCTCCACCGATCTGCTGAAGATCAAATACATGAACGTTCCCGGCTTCAAGGTCGCGACCGTTTCCATCAACTACTATAAGAACACCAGCCTTGAAAAGGCCATCGACCGCGTGTTCCTCGAAGTGGACCGCGCCTACAAGGACGGGGCGAACATCATCATCCTGTCCGACCGCGACATCGACGAATACCATGTCGCCATCCCCAGTCTGCTGGCCGTCTCGGCGGTGTCGCAGTACCTCATCCGCACCAAGAAGAGCACCGCGCTGGCCCTCATCCTCGAGAGCGCCGAGCCGCACGAGGTGCACCACTTTGCCACCCTGCTGGGCTACGGCGCGTGTGCCGTCAACCCGTATCTGGCCCATGAGACCATCGGCCAGCTCATCGATCAGGGCTTGCTGGACAAGGATTATTACGCCGCCGTGGACGACTACAACAAGGCCATCCTCAACGGCATCGTGAAGATCGCCTCCAAGATGGGCATTTCCACCATCCAGAGCTACCAGAGCAGCCAGATCTTTGAGGCGGTCGGCATCTCGAAAGAGGTCATCGACAAGTATTTCACCGGCACGGTCAGCCGTGTGGGCGGCATCGACCTTGAGGACATTCAGGCCGACGTCGAGGCCCAGCACAATGCGGCCTTCGACCCGCTGGGTCTGGACATCAACATGGAGCTTTCCGACGGCGGCGCGCACAAATTCCGCAGTGGCAAGGAAGAGCACCTGTTCAACCCGCAGACCATTCACCTGTTCCAGAAAGCATGCTTCACCAACGACTACAAGGCCTTCAAGGACTTTACCCGCACCGTGGACAACATGGGCGAAGAGGGCGTGCATCTGCGCAGTCTGCTGGACTTCAACTATGACCCCAACGGCGGCATCCCGCTGGAAGAGGTCGAGCCGGTGTCGTCCATCGTCAAGCGGTTCAAGGCCGCGGCCATGAGCTACGGCGCACTGAGCAGCGAAGCCCATGAGACCATCGCCATCGCACTGAACCGTCTGGGCGGCCGGAGCAACACCGGCGAGGGCGGCGAGCCCGAAGATCGCTACCACAGCGAGAGCAACTCCAAGATCAAGCAGGTGGCATCCGCCCGCTTCGGCGTGACGAGCAAGTACCTCGTTTCGGCAGAGGAAATTCAGATCAAGCTGGCACAGGGCGCAAAGCCCGGTGAGGGCGGCAACCTGCCCGGTGCAAAAGTGTATCCGTGGATCGCCAAGACCCGCCACAGCACCACCGGTGTGGGCCTCATCTCTCCCCCGCCGCACCACGATATCTACTCCATCGAGGACCTTGCGGAACTCATCTATGACCTGAAGAACGCCAACCGTCACGCCAACATCAACGTGAAGCTGGTCAGCGAAGCCGGTGTCGGAACCATCGCCGCCGGTGTCGCCAAGGGCGGCGCACAGGTCATCCTCGTGTCCGGCTACGACGGCGGCACGGGCGCAGCCCCCCGCACCTCCATCAAGAATGCCGGTCTGCCGTGGGAGCTGGGCATCGCCGAGACCCACCAGACCCTGATCCTGAACGGTCTGCGCAGCCGCGTGCGCATTGAGAGCGACTCCAAGCTGCTGAGCGGCCGCGATGTCGCCATCAGCTGCATGCTCGGCGCAGAAGAGTTCGGCTTCGGCACGTCCCTGCTGATGTGCGAAGGCTGCGTCATGATGCGCGTCTGCAACCTCGACACCTGCCCCATGGGCATCTGCACCCAGAACCCTGAACTGCGCAAGCGCTTCAAGGGCAAGCCCGAATACATCATCAACTACCTCACCTTCGTGGCAGAGGAACTGCGTGAGTACATGGCCAAGCTGGGCGTCCGCACCATCGACGAGCTGGTGGGCCGCACCGACCTGCTCCACGTCAAGCCCAGCGCTCCCGGCAGCCGCACCGCCAAGATGAACCTCGACTGCATCCTGCACAACCCGGCCATCGCCAACAGCAACGTGCACTTCGTCCCGGCGGACACCTACGACTTCCACCTTGAGAACACCCTCGACATGAAGGTGCTGATGAAGAAGTTCAAACTGACCAGCAAGGCTCCCCAGAGCGTCACCCTGAACGTCTCCAACACCGACCGTGCGTTCGGCGCCATCTTTGGCAGCGAGATCACCCACAAATACGGCGATTCCCTGCCCGATGATGTCTACACCGCCAACTGCATCGGCGCGGGTGGCCAGAGCTTCGGCGCGTTCATCCCCAAGGGTCTGACCCTGAAGCTGACCGGCGACTGCAACGACTACATGGGCAAGGGCCTGTCCGGCGGCAAGATCATCGTCCGCCCGCCCGAGGGCATCACCTACAAGCCCGAGGACAACATCATCACCGGCAACGTGTCGCTCTACGGCGCGACCAGCGGCAAGGCGTTCGTTTCCGGCGTGGCCGGTGAGCGCTTTTGCGTCCGCAACTCGGGCGCGACCGCCGTTGTCGAGGGCGTGGGCGACCACGGCTGCGAGTACATGACCGGCGGCACGGTCGTCGTGCTGGGCCAGACCGGCAAGAACTTTGCAGCCGGCATGACCGGCGGCATCGCCTATGTGCTGGACGAGAACTGGGACTTCTACCAGCGGGTGAACAAAGAGACGGTCAGCCTCGAACCCGTGGAGCACAAATATGACGTTGCAACGCTGAAGGAACTGATCCGCGAACATGTGGAGGCCACCGGCTCTCCGCGCGGCAAAGAAATTTTGGACAACTTCAGCGAGTATCTGCCCAAGTTCAAGAAAGTTCTCCCCTACGACTACGACCGGATGCTGCGGGTCATCGCCTCGATGGAAGAGCGCGGACTTGACGGCGAACAGGCACAGATCGAAGCATTCTACGCTGTGCAGAAGAAGAAGTAAGGAGGGGAACAGTATGGGCAAGACCACTGGATTTATCGATTATACGCGCAAAACCAGCACGGATGTTCCGCCGCTGGAGCGCATTGAAAACTTTAACGAATTTCACGTCTGGCTCTCCCGCGAGGAGCAGCAGACACAGGCGGCCCGCTGCATGGACTGCGGCGTGCCCTTCTGTCAGGCCGGCATGATGATCGGCGGCATGGCCTCCGGCTGCCCGCTGAACAATCTCATCCCGGAGTGGAACGATCTGGTCTATCAGGGCAAGTGGGAGCTGGCGCTCCACCGCCTGATGGCCACCAACCGCTTCCCCGAGTTCACGAGCCGGGTCTGCCCCGCCCTCTGCGAGGCGGCGTGCACCTGCGGCGACGTGACCGGAAGCAGCGTCACCGTCCGCGAAAATGAACATGCCATCATCGAGACCGGTTACGCCAAGGGCTGGCTGCACGCCGCACCGCCCCCGGCCCGCACCGGCAAAAGCGTGGCCGTCATCGGCAGCGGTCCGTCCGGCCTGTCGGTGGCCGAGTATCTGAACAAGCGCGGCCACGCCGTGACCGTGTTCGAGCGGGCCGACCGCGTGGGCGGCTTGCTGATGTACGGCATCCCCAACATGAAGCTGGACAAATCCGTCATCGAGCGGCGCATCCAGATCATGCAGGCCGAGGGCGTGGAGTTCCGCACCAACATGGACATCGGCGGCGCGGTGGCGGCTGAGGACATCCTGAACGGCTACGACGCTGTGGTCCTCTGCTGCGGCGCAAAGAAGGCCCGCGACCTGAACGTTCCGGGCCGGGATGCCAAGGGCGTCCACTTCGCGGTCGATTACCTGACCAGTGTGACCAAGAGTTTGCTGGACAGCAAGTTCGCCGACGGAAAAGCCATCGATGCAGCGGCCAAAAACGTGCTGGTCATTGGCGGCGGCGACACCGGCAACGACTGTCAGGGCACGGCCCTGCGGCAGGGCTGCACTGATCTCGTGGCCCTTGAGATGATGCCCCAGCCCCCCAGGGAGCGCGCGGCGTCCAACCCGTGGCCCGAATGGCCGAAGGTCCTCAAGGTGGACTACGGCCAGACCGAGTGCCTTGCCAAGTTCGGCAAGGACCCCCGCGTCTATCAGACCACCGTGAAAGAGTTTTTGACCGACGACGCCGGAAATCTGACCGGCGCGGTCATCTCCTACCTCAAGCCGGAGCGCGACCCCGAAACGGGCCGCACGAACATGGTCCCCACCGGCGAGGAGTTCACCTACGACTGCCAGCTGGCGTTCATCGCGGCGGGCTTCGTCGGTTGCGAGAACTATGTGGCGGATGCCTTTGGCGTCCAGCTGACCGGCCGCGGCTGTGTGGACACCGACAACTTCCGCACCAACGTCGAAAAGGTGTTCTCCTGCGGCGATATGCGCCGGGGCCAGAGCCTGGTCGTCTGGGGTCTGCGCGAAGGCCGCGACTGCGCCGCTGAGGTGGACCGCTACCTGATGGGCTACACCAACCTGTAAGCCAATTTCTAAGCCATTCTCTTTCCTATCCTAAACAAGCAGAAGCGGGAGCCTCGCATGAGACTCCCGCTTCTGCTTTGCTGTTTCTTTCAAAGCAGCGTCTCCCCGGCCGGGGAGGCGTTGCTTGTTTCAATCAATCGGTATCGTACACCGTATCGTCCGGAAGCGTTTCTTCTGAGGACGACGAGCTGCTCTCGCTGCTGGAACTGGACGACGCAGCGGGCGGCTCGGGCGTGGTGGTGATCTCCACGCTGGGGTCGGCGGCGATATACACCGTGATGACGCTGCCCACTTCGACCGACGCGCCCGCTTCGACGCTGCACGAGACGACGCAGCCGGATGCATAGGAGCCATCGTTGACCACCATGAAGCAGCTGGGGGTCAGCCCGCGGGCTTCCAGCTCGCTGACAGCCCCCTCCTGCGTGAAACCGATGACGTTGGGCATCTCGGTCATCTGGGGGCCTTTGCTGACCACAAGGCTGATCGTGCTGCCCTTCTCCACCACCTCGCCGGCCAGCGGCTCCTGACGGATGATGCGGCCCTTCTCCACCGTGTCGCTGTATTCCAGCGTCACATAGAAGAGATAATCGCCCACATAGTTGTGATTATTGCGTACCTGCGCATCATAATCCATGCCCACGAAGTCCGGCGTCAGGGTGACCGGCTCTTCGGTCACGACGCTTTCCGGCTCCTGCGTCTCGGTGGACGCGGGCGGCTGGCTCGTGTGCAGCCCCTGCGACACCATCCCCCACGCCAGCAGCAGAATGAGGATGGCCAGCAGGATCAGAATGGCCGCCAGCAGGTTGCGCAGACTGAGCAGGTGCTTTTTCTGCTCCTCTTCCGGAAGCGTCAGGGTGCGCGGGGCCGGTTTGGGCAGGGTGCGGGTCAGCTCGGAGGTGTACTCCTGCGAGGACAGCGCCTTGAACAGCTGCGGGACCGTCTGGATGCGCTCCACGGGCTTGAGCTTCAGGCCCAGCTCGAGCACCTCGGACAGGTACTCCGGCAGAGCCGAATTCAACGTGCGTGCGTGTGGATTGGAGTCCGACACCAGCCGCTGCGCCGCCGGGACCGGGCTTTGGCCGCAGAGCATCCGATACACCACAGCGGCAAGGCTGTACTCGTCGGTATACCGGCCCTCGAACTCGGCGGTCGAGTACTGCTCGGGGGCCGAATAGCCCTCATACAGCTGCTCGTGCAGCCCGCTGCCCGCCGTGCGCAAGCCCACCGTTGCATAGCCGGTCAGCCGCGCGCGGCCGTTTTCCAGCACGCGGATGTTCTCCGGGCAGATGCCCCGGTGCACCAGACCCACCTGATGCATCGCCGCCACGCCGTCGAACACCGGCTGCAGCATCGCGCAGACCAGCTCCGGCGAGAGCGTTCCGGGGTGCTCTTCCAGCCAGCGGCCCAGCGGCACGCCGCCGGGGTTCTCCATGACCGCATAGACCGTGTTGTTCGCTTCGAACACATCCAGCACCGCTTCCAGACCGTTGGCGGGCGTGATGCGCTGGATGGACCGGTACAGGTCCGCGAAATCCATCCGCGTCGTCTTGAACAGCACCTCGCTGCCCAGCTTGGGCCGCAGCGTGGCGTCCATCCCCCGCTCCGCCGAGAGCGTCAGCGGCAGATACTCCTTGATCGTCACCCGGAAGCGCCCGAGGTTCTCCACGCCGCGGTACAAAATGCCCTCGCCGTCGATGCTCTCGATCTCGCCGACCGTATACCGGCCATTCAGCACCGTGCCCACCGGCAGACTGCCCAGCGGATTTTTTCCGGCCAGCTGCCCGCCGCAGTGCGGACAGGACGCCGTGCGCGTGCTCAATGCGCCCATGCAGTAAGGACAGATGTTTGACATGGAGGGACCTCCTGAGAGTAGTTTCTTTTTATTCTACCATAAATGCGAGAGAAGAGCAAATTTTATCTCAGGCCGACTGGACCATCTGCTGCAGCTGAGCTTTGCCCTCTTACCTCGGGTGTCAACCTCTTCCCTAACAGCATATCCCACCAGACAGCGAATGTCAATTCCATTTTTCGATAAAGAAAACAGCCCGGACTGCATATTTTTGCAGCGGTCCGGGCTGTTCTGTTTTGAATCTTCTTCCGGTTCCGGCTCAGCCTTTGCGCCAAACCATCTTATTGACGACGCCGGTGTAGCTCTGGATGATCTTGACGACCTTATCCGAAACATTCTCGTCGGTGTAGTCGGGAACGGGGATGCCGAGGTCGCCGTTCTTATTCATCTCAACGGCCACATCGACCGCCTGAAGCAGGTGGTCGCCGTCGATGCCGGCCAGAATGAAGCAGCCCTTATCCAGAGCTTCGGGGCGCTCGGTGGACGTACGGATGCAGACCGCCGGGAACGGATGCCCCACACTGGTGAAGAAGCTGCTCTCCTCGGGCAGCGTGCCGCTGTCGCTGACAACGCAGAATGCGTTCATCTGCAGACAGTTGTAATCGTGGAAGCCCAGCGGCTCATGCTGGATCACACGCTTGTCCAGCTGGAAGCCACTCTGTTCCAGACGCTTGCGGCTGCGGGGATGGCAGGAATAGAGGATCGGCATATCGTACTTTTCCGCCATTTTGTTGATGGCCGTGAACAGAGACACAAAGTTCTTCTCGGTGTCGATGTTCTCTTCGCGGTGGGCCGACAGCAGGATGTACTTGCCCTTTTCCAGACCCAGCCGGGCGTGGATATCCGAAGCCTCGATCTTCGCAAGATTCTGATGCAGAACTTCTGCCATCGGCGAGCCGGTGACGTAGGTGCGCTCTTTCGGCAGACCTGTATCGGCCAGATAGCGGCGGGCGTGCTCGGAATATGCCATGTTCACGTCCGAGATGATATCCACGATGCGGCGGTTCGTCTCCTCGGGCAGACACTCATCCTTGCAGCGATTGCCCGCTTCCATGTGGAAGATGGGGATGTGCAGACGCTTTGCACCGATGACACTCAGGCAGCTGTTGGTGTCGCCCAGCACCAGAACGGCGTCCGGCTGGATGGCGGCCATCAGCTTATAACTTTCTGCGATGATGTTGCCCATCGTCTCGCCGAGGTCTGCGCCGACAGCATTCAGGTAAACTTCCGGGTCGGCCAGCTCGAGGTCGTGGAAAAACACGCCGTTCAGGTTGTAGTCGTAGTTCTGGCCGGTGTGGGCAAGGATCACATCGAAATATTTGCGGGTCTTATTGATGACTGCCGCCAGACGGATGATCTCCGGGCGTGTGCCCACGATGATGAGCAGCTTGAGTTTGCCATTGTTCTGAAACGAAACATTGCTGTAATCACTCATTGTTTTTCCTCCACGGGGAACGTCCGATTCTGGACGACCTCCCCTGCTTCGATTTTTTTGCACGACGGGATGCGGTTTTCGGCCTTTACGATGGCTCCCAGACAGACATGGACGCCCGCTTCCAACACACAGCCGTGATCCACGAGCGCACCGCAGTTCACGATGCAGCCCTTTTCCACTACCGTGCCGGTGTTGATGACCGCTTTGGGCAGCACGACCGTGCCCGCGCCGAGCGTCACCGTCGGGCTGACGTAGGCGGTGGGATGAATCAGGGTCAGCAGCTTGCAGCCGCTCTCTTCCAGACGGCGCAGCCAGCCCAGACGGCCTTCGTTGTTTCCAAAAGCCGGATAAAACGTCGTATCGTCATTTTGGAGAGCTGTAAAGTCCGCACAGCGGCCTACGACGTCCGGAGTCTCGGCATGGTCGTCCAGAAACACGATCTCCGCGAACCGGCCGCTCTGCGCCGCCACATCGGCCACGGTGCGGCCATATCCGCCCGCACCCAAGATCACCAGCCGCGCGCTCATTTTTCCACCTTCTCGAAAAACGTATCCGGATGGCCGGGGTCGAACGGCTCGTTGGCCCACATCACGGTGACAAGATTTTCGGTCTGGGACAGGTTGATGATGTTGTGGGTGTATCCGGGCAGCATCTGCACCGCTTCGATCTTTTCGCCGGACACCTCAAATTCGAGCACCTCGTCCGTGCCGATCTTCCGCTCCTGGATCAATCCATGACCGCTGACGACCATGAAAAACTCCCACTTGGAGTTGTGCCAGTGCTGGCCCTTCGTGATCCCGGGCTTGGAAATATTCACAGAAATTTGGCCGAAGTTCGCTGTTTTTAACAGTTCCGTGAAGCTTCCGCGGTCATCCACATTCATCTTGAGCGGGAAGCTGACCGCTTCCTTGGGCAGGTAGGACAGGTAGGTGCTGTAGAGCTTTTTGGCGAAGCTGTCCGCCGGGATCTCCGGCAACACCAGCGTTTTTGGCTGCTGCTTGAAGCTCTCCAGCAGGTCCACGATCTCGCCCAGCGTCGCCTTGTGGGTCGTGGGTACGAAACAGTAGCGGCCCTCGGCGGTGGGCACGGCAGTCAGGCCGTCGAACTCACAGCGGTGCTCTTTCCCTTCCAGTGCGTCCAGCATCTCTTCCACAAGGTCGTCGATATAGAGGAGTTCCAGCTCGGTGGAGCGGTCGTTGACCTGAATGGGCAGATCGTTGGCGATGTTATTGCAGAAGGTCGCCACGGCGCTGTTATAGTTGGGCCGACACCACTTTCCGAACAGATTCGGGAAGCGGTAGACCAGCACCCGTGCGCCCGTCTCGCGGCCATAATCCAGAAACAGGTTCTCTCCGGCCAGCTTGCTTTTGCCGTAATCGCTCTGGCCATAGCGGCCGATCAGGCTGGCCTGAATGGAGCTGGAAAGCATGATGGGACATGCATTTTTGTGCCGCTTCAGTGTTTCCAGCAGCGTGGATGCAAAGCCGAAATTGCCCTGCATGAATTCGCTCTGCTCCTTGGGGCGGTTGACACCGGCCAGATTGAACACGAAGTCTGCCTTTACACAGAATTCTTCCAGCTGGGCGGGGTCGGTGTCCAGATCGTACTCAAAAATTTCCTCGATGTGCAGCGCAGGGCGGGTCCGATTTTTGCCCTCTGCGATGTTGCGCAGGTTGCAGACAAGGTTTTTGCCCACAAAGCCCTTTGCGCCGGTGATAAGAATGTTCATGATAAAACACCTCTTTATCTTCAGGTTTTATCGTCCAAAAACAGCGCATTGACCAGAAGCGGCGCGCCGTGCACCTCTACCATGAATTTTGGGATCGTATTCGTGATGGGCTGCAATCTGCGGCCATAGCCAGCCGCAAGGATCAGAGCTTTCATCGCGTTCTCCCCCTTTTCAAAGTTTTACTTCCAGCACCTGATGCCGATTCTCACGCTCTTCCACGGGCGGGAGCTGCATATAGTCTCCGTAGACATCCCGCAGATAAGTGTCCGCATCCGCCGGGGCGCTGAACTCCACGCCCTCGAACAGCAGGGTCTGGTAGGAGTCAAAGCATTTGCGGGAGACGACCCACGAGTCATAAGCCGCACTGCCGCCTTCCTCAAAAACGTTCTTGGTCATCTGGCCGTTGAAACGGGTCGCGGCCTCTGTGTACCTCCGGATCAGGTTCTCCCGGCCCGCCAGCTTTCCGTAGAGGGTGACACCCAGAAACTTCAGGCGGCTGCTCGCACGCTTGACCGGGTTTTGGTACTGCAGCCACGGCGTGGCCCCCGAAAGCCCCAGCAGCGAGGTGAAATCCTTTTTGATCTCAAACCCCTGCTGCTTGCGGTCCTCTTCGCTGTCCGGATAGGAATTGTATGGGAAAATATCGATGAACAGTTCATTGTGCGCCTTGGAGCGCTCGCTGTTCCTCTCGACATAGCGGGTCCCCTTTTTGCGCAGCTTGGCAAACGGCATCCCATAATAGGGATCGCTTTCCCAAGTCTGAAGGAAATACTCGTCCGATAGTTTTTCGGGCGCGATTTTGAGGAACTTTTCGTACTCGTCCCGCATCATGCCGAAATCCATGTCGTCATCCCACGGGATGAAGCCCTTGTGGCGCACCGCGCCCAGCAGCGTGCCTGAATCCATGAAGTACCGGATGCCATTCTCATCGCAAACGCGCTTCAGTTCTTTGGCGATCTCCAGCTGGGCCAACTGCACCCTGCGAAGCAGTTCTTTTTCCATTGTCGTTTCCTCCAGCGATCAGTGTTCAAGCTTCAGCTGCTCCTGCACATACTCGGTGGTCAGCAGCTTTTTCACCGTACCATCAACATCCAGACGCTGGGTGTTGTGGCTGGTGTAGGACTCGTTGGCCATGGTGTGCACCTCACCCTTGACCACGAACTTATCATAGTTCAGGTCGCGGTTGTCGGCGGCAACGCGGAAGTAATGGCCCATGTCCTCACTGCGCAGACGCTCTTCGCTGGTCATCAGCGTCTCGTAGAGCTTTTCGCCGTGGCGCGTGCCGATGATGTTCGTGCCCGTATCGCCGAAGAGCTTCTGCACGGCCTTGGCGAGATCGCCGATGGTGGAGGCATCTGCCTTCTGGATGAACAGGTCGCCGGGGTTGGCGTGCTGGAACGCGAACATGACCAGATCCACAGCCTCGTCCAGATTCATCAGGAAGCGGGTCATGTTGGGGTCGGTGATGGTGATGGGCGCACCGGACCGGATCTGATCGATGAACAGCGGGATAACACTGCCGCGGCTGCACATGACGTTGCCGTAGCGGGTGCAGCAGATGGTCGTGCCGCCGCGCTCGGCCGCCACGCGGGCATTGGCATAGATGACGTGCTCCATCATGGCCTTGGAGATACCCATAGCGTTGATGGGGTATGCGGCCTTATCGGTGGACAGGCAGACGACGCGCTTGACACCGGCGTCGATGGCTGCATGAAGGACATTGTCCGTGCCGATGATGTTGGTCTGGACCGCCTGCATCGGGAAGAACTCGCAGGACGGGACCTGCTTCAGGGCAGCGGCATGGAAAATGTAATCCACTCCCGGCATCGCATCCCGGATGGACTGCGGGTTGCGGACATCGCCGATGTAGAACTTGACCTTCTTGGCAGCTTCCGGGTGCTTGGCTTGAAGTTCGTGGCGCATATCGTCCTGCTTCTTTTCGTCGCGGGAGAAGATGCGGATCTCCTTCAGGTCTGAATCCAGAAAGTGCTTGAGCACCGTAGAGCCGAACGAGCCGGTCCCGCCGGTGATCATTAGGGTTGCGTTATCAAATGCGGACATGTTGATTCTCTCCTTTTTTATTACTTAAAATCCAGCCGAATCGCCTGTAGGATCAGGAAGAAATCCTCCCGCAGCGGTTTGATCAGATAAACCATGACAAAATTCGCAATGAACTGCGTCAACAGCGAAGCGCCCGCCGCACCCACGACGCCGAACCGCGGGATGAGCAGGAAGTTCAGGCACACATTCGTCAGCGCACCCACCAGCGTGGTGATCTGCACCCACTTGGCCTTGTTCTCCGCCACCATATAGATGTTGTTGATGGACCCGAAATACGAGAAGGTCGTGTACCAGACCACCAGCGACAGCGCCGGGACTGCTCCCAGATACTTTTCGCCGTAGAGGATCAGGATGATCCACTTTGCCAGCACGGTGATCGCGATGCAGTAGGCGATGCAGATCCAGAACACGCTCGCGTACAGCTGTTTCAGGCGGCGGTGATACTGGTCCGGGTCGGTAGCGCGGTATTTGAGGATGTCCGGGCGGAAGCCTTCGATGAGCGCCTGCGGGATGATGGAGATCGCACTCGCCAGCGTCAGCGCCACCGAGTACATTGCAACGGCCTCGTTGTTCATCATCGATTTCAGCATGATCTTATCCGTCTGGCCGTAGATGGTCGAAAGGATCTCAGACGTGATGAACGGGTACGAGATGAGCAGCAGGTCCCGGACGGTCCGGGCCGAGAAACGGAAGCGGTGCTCCGGGTAATTCTTGCGGAAGCTGACCGCCAGCAGGATGGAGAACACCACCGTTTCCAGCGTGACGCCGAACACATAGCCCGTCAGGCTGCGGAACACCGCCACCACGACGATGCGCCACGCCGCCGACACAAAGAACGCCGCCAGTTTCAGGGCAGCGACCCGCTGGGCTTCATATTGATAACGGAACCAGTAGACGATCAGGTCGAACGCGCCGAACAGGATCGAGATGGACTGGTAGAACACGATCGTCGGCAGCATCGCGTCCTCGGAATTGGCTGTGCGAACGATGACCTGCAGCAGCACGATCGCGCCGACCGAGAACATCAGCCGCGCGCCGATGGCAGAACCGAGGTACTTGCCGGTGTTCTTTTCATCCTCTGAAAAGCTCTTGATGATGATGCCGGAAAAGCCCAGCGTGCCCACCGACGTGAAAAATGCGATCAGCGATGCGGCATAGTTGATCAGGCCGTAGTCATCGGTGGAAAAGACACGGGCGATGTAGATGTTCAGCAGGTACTGCAGCACCGCATGGGCCACATTTCCAATGAAGATCCATCCCACATTTCGTTTGAAGGTTTTCTGCATAAGGTTTCTTTCTTTTCCTCCCCTCAGGCTGGGACGGCTGCCGCCCAGAACGGCAGATACGGGCTGACATCCAGATAGCCCCAGCCGGTGTTCGTATAGAAATAGAGCAGACAGAACGCTGCCAGCCCGATGCGCAGGGTCGTTTTCAACGGCACAGAATCGGTCGCGCGCTCGATGGCTTCGGGCAGGAGCAGCGTCTCAAAAAACGCGAAGTAATACCCCAGCCGCCCGATGGACATATGATACGCACCCAGACACTGGATGACTGCAGCCAGATACATATAGTTGACATAGCCGTTCCACGGGGCTTCGTCGGGCAGAAAGATGGAACTGACCAGCCAGATGCCCGCATACATCACAAAGCAGAGGTAGGCTCCTGTCGGTTCGATCGTGTTATAGCGCCCAAATAGGCTGACCGCGAACCGGATGACCGGCAGACCGAACAACAGCTCGGCCGCAAAGACCCCCAGCATCAGAAACCGCGCCGTATAGGTCCGGATATGCACCTTGGACAGTGGCCATGCCACAAGGCAGATGAGCACCGTTTTATGGAACAATGCTGCAAACAAGACCATCAGCACAAACTGGATCGGGTGGTCATCGTCCAGCCGGAGAATGGCCAGCAGAAAGATGCCGATGGCCAGCATCTGCCGGATGCCCGAGAACGAAAAGGTGAACAGGCCGAATGTGAGATAGATGACCACGCTGAGGGCGGGGTCCTTCGCACGCTTGGCGAAAAACCAGAACACCGGAATCTGACACAGCAGCGTCAGCACCGTGATGACCCCCTGCTCCGAAAGCCCGATCTTTGCCAGAATGTTGAGCAGCGTCTCAAACCCGAACTCAAACGTTGTGATGTGGCGGCCCACCGGAACGCGCTTCAACATGCCGTAGACCCGCAGATACTCCTGCAGGTCGCTGCCGACGGTCCGTGCACGCACGCTCTGGAGCAGGACCGCAGCCGCAAAGGCCAACAGGACGAAGGCCTTGTTCTGGTCACGCAGACGGATACGCCGCGTGATGCCGTAGAGGATGAACATGCACAGGATCAATCCATAGTAAGGGATCATTTCGTCTCCTCGTTCTGAAGCTCGTGGTAGATGGCGATGTAGTTCTGCTGCATGACTTCCCGGGAAAAGACCTTTTGGTTTTCCGCCGCACAGCGTTCTTTTTCCGCATGATGCGCGGCCACTTCCTGCACGCGGCGGGCCAGCTGCTCCATATCGCCATGGCGGAAGAAGTGCGCGTACTGCTCCGGGAAGCTGCGCTCCCCTTCATTCCCGTGGAAATAAAAGCCCACGATCTCTGTGCCGCAGCAGAGGGATTCCAGACAGGTGGTAGGCAGACACTCGCGGTAGCTGGTCAGCGCCATCACATCCGCCGCGGAATACAGCGCCGCAAGCTCTTCCTGCCCATTGGCACGGCCAAAATAGATGCCGCGGAAGTCTGCCGGGGCGGGGTTGTTCTCGCCGTCCACCACGAGGACCACATACTGTTCCGGGTCCAGCATTTTGGACAGTTCTGTGATGAATTTTCCGCCCTTGATGGGGTTTGCATAGCTTGCCGTCACATGCAGGACCAGCTTGCGGTCCCCGATATTCAACTTTTTCCGCAAGGCGTCGGCATCGGCCTTGCGGTAATGGAACACGCCGGTGTCGATGCCGTTCAGAACCGTGCGGATGGGATACTGATTCAGGATGGGCGACTGTGCCGCGCGGCTGCCGACCCAATCTGACACCGGGCAGAGCAACAGGTTTTCAAACCCGGCAAAGGCTCGCTGCATCTGTTTCCAGTTCTGCTCCGTGGCCCCGGTCCGGGTGGAGTTGATGGCTTCCTTCTGGTCCGGGCAGCAGGTGCAGCCGGTTTTCCAGCCGTCGCAGTCGTAGGCATAGCTGCAGTTTCCGGTGTACATGAACTCGGCGTGAAGGGTCAGGATCGTCGGAATGTGGTGGTTTTTCAGGTAGTCCAGAAGCCGGTAGATGTTGACGAAATAGCCGTTGATGCACTGCAGATGCACGATGTCCGGCTTTTCGCGGTCCAGCTGGCGCAGAAGCTCTGCCGTGCCCAGCGGAGCCGCCGCATAGGGACGGCCCGTCACCCGCGAGAGGACATTGCACGCCTTGGCTTCGAACTCGGTGCAGGTCTTGTGGATGCCCTGCTCCTTCGTTTTCTGCCGCCGCCCGTAGAGGACCACGCTCTCGTACCCTTGGGCGAGAAGGCCCTGATGGATGTCCCGCGTGATCTTTCCGGTGCTGCCGTAGTTATAGACGCAGTTGATCTGAACGATTTTCATTCCAGTCCCTTTCCCTCTGCCGCCGCCTGCAGCCATGCGCGGACCTTTTTAGGGTTCACACTGCTGCTGTGGTTCTTCCGGGCCAGCGCACGCGCGTTCTGAAGCAGTTCCCGCCGCAGCGCCGCATTCGTCGTCAGCTCCTGCAGCCCTGCGGTCAGGTCCTCTTCCCGCGTGATGACGTACGCGGCACGGTTCTGCTTCAGGTAATCGATGGATGCGATGCCCTCCGGGCCGAACGCCAGCAGACACGGCCCATACATCAGCGACTCGGCGATCTTGGTCGAGACGGAGAAGCGGACCTCCTGCTTGTTCTTTTCGTCAAAGGCTTCGGTGTGGATGACCGCCAGCGACTGCTCCATCACCTTGAGCACCTCGCTGGCCGGGATGCTTCCATGGTAATGGATGCCGTTCTCCTCGGTCAGCACCGAAAGGATCTCCGGGTTCTTTTCGCCGGAATAAACATCGACCCAGCGCCCGATCTGTTTGGCGGCACGGCCGATCTTGCACAGCTGAAGGTTGCGGTCGAAGCCCAGATTGCCCAGATAGGACAGCTGCTGGGCATTCGGGTTCAGTGTGAGCGTTTTTTCCTCCGCTGAAGTGTGCAGCACATAGCAGGGCTTCTGGAACAGCTCGGCGTAGGCATCCCGCATGGAATCGCAGATGGCGAGGATGCAGGATGCACGGTCCATCGTGCGGCGGACCGTGTTCAGATACAGCTTGTGCTGGAAGCGGCCGATGGCCGTATCCTGATTCGCATTATAAATGTAGTAGTCGTCCATACAGGACACCACGAGCGGTTTGTTCAGGAACTCCGCCATCCACCGCGCGATGTCATACATGAAGGAATAGTCGCCCGACGCAAACAGGATGACGTCCGGGTCCACTTCTCTCAGCCACGCTTTCAGCTTTGGGGTCTTCCAATGGCCCAGCTTCCAGAGCAGATTCCGCATCAGGTAGATGCCGCCGCTCCGCTTCCGGCCAAACTGGTAAATTTCGCCGACCGCTCCGCTGTCCGTGCGGGTGGTGGTCCGCTCCGGCTGGATGTCCTGCGGACCAAAATGCACGCCGCGCTGCTGGAACGGCCAAAGGGATTTCAGCGCATCCACATCGGTGAAGCGGTAGTAATTCGTGCAGCGGGTGTCGTCCGTCGGAACCTCGGAATGGATGTAGAACTGCGCGATGTCCTCCGGCGCAAAATCCGCCAGATAACCCCGCAGGGTCTTACCCATGTTTCCGGTCTTGCTCAGAACGGTATGGCTGACCAGCAATACTTTCATGGTTCTCCTCCGCTGCCCCTCAGGACTTCACATATTCCGTGTAGGATTTGTTCAGGTCCACGACCTGCGCGTGAAGGCGGGCGACCCGCTCCTCTTCCGAGGGCAGCTGCATGTAATTGCCATAGGAAATGCGCAGATATTCGTCCCAATCCTTCATCAGAGGGAACTGCTTGCCCTCAAAGGGGACCTCGATGAGTTCCGCCATGATGGTGCGGGGGAAGGTCGTCTCCTTGCGGTTGGTGGCTGCGCCCAGATAGGTCTGCAGCATCTTCGATGTACCGCAGTTTTCTGCCTTGCAGAACTTGATGAGCGGTGCCTCCGGGAACGGCTGGGAAAGGACCATGACGACCTTTTTCAGCAGCGAATCCGTGGTGTAACCGCGCTTGCTCAGGCACTTGGCTGCCAGAATGCGGAATGCCACCCACTGCAGACGGCCCAGCAGAGGGTTATCGTAAAGGTTGTCGATGGCAAAAATATCGATAAAGATGCCCTGATGCGCACTGCGGACCTTGGGCACATAGTTTTCAAGATAGGTCGTGCCGTCCCGGCGCACCTTGGAATAGGTCATCGGCCACTCAGCGCTGAACTCTTTTTGCAGGGTCAGCTTCCGGGCCTTGAACTCTTCGGGCGCAACGGCGAGGAACCGCTCGTAATCGCTGCGCATCATCATAATGTCGAGGTCGTCATCCCACGGGATGAAGCCTTTATGCCGGACCGCGCCCAGCGCTGTGCCCGCCGAAAGCACATAGTGGATGTCGTGCTTTTTGCAGATGGCATCGATGTCCACCAGCTCATCCAGCAGCGCCATCTGAAGCTCTTTGATCGTAACGCTCATAGTTTTTCCTCTCTCACTTGCGAAGAACTTTTTCGAACAACAGCTTGCGCAGACCGTTGGGCGCGAGCGCCGAACCGGTGCGGATGATGCAGCTCTTCAGCCATTGTCCCCCGCTGATAAAGCCATTTTCCTTCATGAAGCCGAACAATTTCCGCTGCGAAGCCGCATATTTCCAGCCCGCACGGCGCTTGTACATCTCGGCTCCGGCGCGCATGTGCAGCAGCGTCTCGGGGATGTTATAGCCCTGTGCCCCGGCCATCAGCATCCGGAGCCAGAGGTAGTAATCCTCCAAAAGGTAGAAATCCTGATAGGAGCCAGCCGCTTCCACCGCTGAGCGCTTGTACATCACGCAGGGGTGATTGAACGGGTTGCGCGACTGCGCGAACCGGACGATCTCGGCGTTGGTTTCAGGCAGGACCCGGCGGGATTCGACCTGCGCGGGGTCGGTGGAGAACTCCTCCACCGTGCCGGAGCAGATGCTCAGTTCCGGGTGGGCCGCGAAAACGGCCAGCTGGCGCTCGCAGCGGTCCGGACAGGAGATATCGTCGCTGTCCATCCGGGCCACCAGTTCATTTTTACAGTGGCGGATGCCCTCGTTCAGGGCGTTGCCCAGCCCGCCGTTCGTTTTCAGGCGGACCAGATGGAGCACCGGCCCCATCTCCTGCTGTTCCTGCGCGAGGACGGCGTCCAGTTCCGGCGTCAAAGGGCCGTCGCAGACCAGTACAAAGTCGTCCGTGGGGACGGTCTGCGCCCGGATGCTGTCGATAGCCTGACGGAGAAATTCCGGCTTTTCCTTGTGATAAACCGACATCAATACGCTGTAATTCTGCATCTTACTTGCTCTCCGTGCTTGCCGTCGTCTGGCCTTCCGCCACGCCCTCGGTGCTCTCGGGCAGGAACAAAATTTTCACGGTGGCGAGCATGATCTTGAGGTCTTCCACGATGCTGGGATGGGCGATGTACATCAGGTCCATCTGCAGTTTGTCGTAGGGGGTGGTGTTGTACTTGCCGTAGACCTGCGCATAACCGGTCAGGCCCGCCTTGGCCTGAAGGCGCAGGGCGAACTCGGGCATCTCCTCGCAGTACTGGGCCGCGATCTCGGGGCGTTCGGGGCGCGGGCCGACGATGGACAGATCGCCCTTGAGGATGTTGATGAGCTGGGGCAGCTCGTCCACGCGGATGGCGCGGATGACACGGCCCACAGGGGTGATGCGGTCGTCCTTATCGCCGGTGGAAAGGCGCGCAACACCGTCCTTTTCAGCGTCCACCCGCATGGAACGGAACTTCAGGATACCGAACTGCTTTCCATCCTTGGTGAGGCGGATCTGCTTGTAGAACACCGGGCCGCCGTCGGTCGCCTTGATAGCGATGGCAGTGACGAGGAAGATGGGACTGAGCACGACCAGCGCCACCAGCGAAATGACGATATCGAGCACCCGCTTGACCAGCAGATATTCCGGGCTGGCCATGTAGCGGCCCACCCGCAGCATCGGCAGATGGAACATGTGCATCGCATGTGCGCCGCTCATGATGACGTCGCCCACGCGAGGGATGACGATGACATCGATGCCCTGCCCGATGCAGTATTTCAAGATCACATTGCGCTCGTGGCTGTGCACGCCGCTGATGAACACGGTCTGCATCCCATCCAGACGGCTCAGATCACTCAGGCACTCCGCAACGCCCATGGTCTGCTCGACCTTGTATTTCAGGTCCATGCCGTACTCGTTGATGAGCTTTTCCATCCCCTGACGGACATCGTAGACCACCGCCGTCCGCTTCGGCGGGAAGGTCCGGAAGTACCACTTATGCGCCAGCAAGCTCCACAGACTGACCATGACCAGCTGTCCGCCGATGGCCGCGATTCCCGGCCACAGATTGCACAGCTTGCCGGCCATCAGGCAGATGACGACATACAAAAATGCATCCGTCGCCATTGCCGCCAGAATTTGTGCGTAGATCAGCTCCGAAATGCGCTGCAGCGACATGTGAAAGGCGTCGTACACCTTGCCCATCAGGATGAACAGCAGCATGTAGGTCGCCAGCAGCAGCGTATGTCCCTTCCAGTAAAAAACCACGCTCCGCTGGTCGGCGTAATACCCGAGCCAACACAGCGCAAACGGGATCGTGATCAGGACAACATCCAGCATTTTCACGATGTGCAGTGAAATATCATGTTTCAGTTTCGACATTGTTTCCTCCAACCTGCGCCCAGGACACAGGTTCTCCATTCCCCCGGGCCAGACCGGCCCGCCGGAAGCGCTTCGTCAGATAGCGACAAAGTCCTCCTGTTTGTAGAAGCTCTCAATTAAACGGCAGATCGCTTCGGATGTTTTTTCATCGACGTAGGAACGATTCTTTTTCTGCTCGATGGCGCGTGTAAATGCCACCAGCTCGTACCGGATGCCTTCGCCGTCGAGCTGGTAGAAATAGCGTTTGTTCTGGGTGGAATCCTCGTAGCGAATTTCAAAGTAATCCGTTTTCCACCACGGGGCCGGGACATAAATATAGCCCTTTGTGCCCGAGATCACCAGTTCGCCCTCGGATTTGACACCCTTTGCGACCTTTGCCGCCGCGACAGCGTGGTCGTAGAGGAAGTTGATCTTGGTGAACTGGTCGTGGCCGTCCTCGTCCAGATGCGAGATGATCTGCTTGGACTTGTAGTTCGTGCCCAGAAGGTTCAGCACCGGCAGCATCGCCGTGGGACCCCAGTTGCAGATGCTGTCCCAAGGGTCCTCCGAGGTCGAGCGCAGACTGGTACAGGTCGCATCAATGGAATAAATTTGGCCGATTTTCCCTTCCTTGGCCAGCAGGAGCAGCCGCGAATAGGCCGTCGCGTAGGCCGTTTTCACCGCGTCCATCAGGATACAGCCCTTCTCGCGGGCCAGCTCGAACAGCTGGCGGCTTTCTTCCTCATGGAGCGCGACGGGCGACTCGCAGAGGACATGTTTTCCCTGTTCCAGCGCGCGGCGGATCTGCCCCGCGTGCTCTTCCGGGACCGACACCAGATACACGGCGTCCACCTGTTTTAATAAGGTATCGTAATCGTCGGTGACGAAGGACAGCCCCTCAAAGAAGCAGGGGTCCTTGGAATAGGCCCCGACGACCTCCAAGCCGTTGACGTACTGGGCTTCCCGGATGTACTTCTTCGCGATGGGCGAATCGCCCACCACACCCAGCCGGACTTTGCGTTCCTGCGCCCGAATCTCCGAGCTGGAAACGCCCTCGGTCCTGTCAAGGTAGACTACTTTACAGTATTCGTTCAGGTAATCGAATTTGCCCTTCCAGTCCGAGCCGACCGTGAAGATATCGACGTCATAACGTCGGATATCATCGATTTTCTGGCCTTCATATTCCTCAACGATGATCTTATCGGCAAGGCCCGTGGCCCGCACGGCCTCGATGCGCTCCATCAACGTCTGCTGAACGTTGATCTTGCCGCGGGTCATATCGAAGTCGTCCGCCGTGACGCCGACGATGAGGTAATCGCCCAGTGCTTTGGCGCGCTCCAGCAGCCGAATGTGGCCGTAGTGGAGCAGATCATAGGTCCCGTAGGTAATTACTTTCGTCATACCACCGTACCTTTTATAACAGCCCGCGCTTCTGCATATCGCGCAGGGCGTTGACGAGGGTGGTGTTGTCCTCTTTCGTCAGCGCACCGATGTGGCCGACGCGGAAAATTTTGTCCGCCAGCTCGCCGCCGTTGGGGCAGACCCAGATGCCGTACTCGTCCTTGAGGGTCGTAAAGACCTGATAGGCCGAGACGTTGAGCGGATGCAGCGGCGTGACCGCGTTGGACATGGAGTTCGACACGATTTCAAAGGGCAGGTCCTTGATCTTCTCGCGGAAATCCTGCGCCAGTGCGGCGATCTTCTGCGTTTCGCTCTCGACACCGCCCGCAGCTTCAATTTCCTTCAGGCGCGCGTTGATCTGGCGCAGCGTGCCCACCGCCGGGGTGAAGGGCGTCTGGCCGCGCTCGCCGTTCTTCAGGGCAGACTTCAGGTTGAGGTACATGCACTTGACGTTCCGGCTCTCGACCCGCTGGACGGCTTCGCCCGACAGAACGATGACCGACACGCCCGGAGGACATGCCAGCGCCTTCTGGGAGCCGGTGATCATCACCTGTACGCCCAGCTCTGCCATGTCGAACTCATCCGCGAGGAAGGAGCTGATGGCATCGACCACGAGGAAGATGCCGTTCTTCTTGCAGAACTCGCTGATCATGTTGATGTCATAATGGACGCCGGTGGACGTCTCGTGAACATTGACCAGAAAACCGGTAAAGCCCTTTCCATCATAGGCGTCGAGCTGCTCTTTCGTCAGCGCCTTGCCCGTCTCGAGCGTGATCTCCTCGTAGGGGACATCGTGGATCTGGCACAGCTCCACAAAGCGGTGGCCGAAGCTGCCGCCGTTGACCACAAGGACCTTGTCCGTTTCATCGAACACGTTCATGACGGCGGCTTCCATCGAGGCCGTGCCGGAGCCGGTAATGAACACCACGCGGGCGTCCTCCCCTGCCTTGGCGAATTTCTTCATCAATTTCTCATTTTCCAGCATGACCGCCGAGAACTCCGGCGTCCGGAAATACGGGACCTGTTCCCCGCCAATCTTTCGCACTTCTTCGTCCGACATGACCGGACCGACTGTAAAGTTCAGCATTGTTTTTCCTCCCTAATCATGCGCCCACAGTTCACATTTTTACAGTTTATTGTACCATAAAAGGGCGCTGCATTCAATGCATCCAGCTCTTCTTCTGCAAAAAGGCGCAAAAAAAGTGCTCTTCCCAAGGGAAAAATGCCCCCAGAAAAGCACCTTTTGCATTTTTAGGAAATTTCCGCCTTAGCCGGCTGCGGGCTGCGCTGTTTCCCGTAGAAAATGCCGCCCAGCACGAGCCACACCAACAGAAGAAGATAGCCCAGCTCCGCAAGTTCTTTGAGCACCTTTTTGCGAAAAAGAAACCCCCGGGGCCTCTCAAGCCGGTCTGGCTCAGAGAAGTCCCGGGGGTGTATACGGTTTTTTCAGAGAGCTGCTTTTTCAGCAGTCCCTTCTGCCCTTTTTATTCCGGCAGATCCTCTTCGTTCTCGAGGCTGTGCCAGACGTTCTGAACGTCGTCGTTGTCCTCGAGGGCGTCGAGCAGCTTGCCCATCAGCTTGAGCTGATCGGGGTCGGTCAGGCGGGTGGTGGTCATGGGGACCATGGCGAGGTCATCGCTCAGGATCTCGTAGCCCTTCTCCTCCAGCGCCTTGACGACAGCAGAGTAGTTCTCGGGATCGGTGGTGATCTCAGCGGCCTCTTCGCCGGCATCGAAGTCCTCAGCACCGGCATCCAGAGCGTCCATCATCGCCTCGTCGGCATCCTTGTCCTCGAGGGAGATGTCGATGACGCCCTTCTGGCTGAACAGGAAGCCCACGCAGCCCATAGCGCCCAGATTGCCGCCGTTCTTGTCGAAGTAGTGGCGCAGGTCGGCAGCGGTACGGTTGCGGTTGTCGGTCAGGGTCTCGACCATGACGGCAACGCCGCCGGGGCCGTAGCCTTCGTAGGTGATCGCTTCGTACTCGGTCTTGTCGCCGCCCTCGGCCTTCTTGATGATACGCTGAATGTTATCGTTCGGAACGCTCATGCGCTTTGCCTTGGAGATCAGGTCGGCCAGCTTGCTGTTGGAAGCCGGGTTGGGGCCGCCGGTGCGAACAGCCACGCTGATTTCACGGCCGATCTTGGTAAAGACCTTTGCCTTTGCGCCGTCGGTCTTTTCCTTCTTACGCTTGATGTTGTTCCATTTGCTATGTCCAGACATGGGGAACCTCCTAAAGTTTTATCGAAATCTCCGCCTGCGGGCAGACGGGCTGTGGTCGCCCGCTTGTGGCAGCACACAAAATCTAACTCTATTATTGTAGCACAATCCCCCACGGCGTTCAAGTCTTATCGGGGGGATTTGGGGCGAAATCCGCAGAAAAAGCGGGGTTTGACGCCCCTTTTACAGGAGCCGGAGCGCCTTGGGATAGTGATTTTTGACCCGTCCGGCGGACACTTTGCCCCCGCCGAGGGGGAAACCGTCCACTGTCACGCAGCACCAGCCGTCGGCGGCGGTAGCAGCGGCGACCTCGCGGCCGGACAGATACTCGACGGTTCGCGGGTCGCTGAGGGTCAGCTCCTCGCGGTTGGTGCAGCCCGCCCCGAACGCCGTGAAGAGGTGGTGTTCCGGGACGAAGCGGCCCTTCTGGACGCTGCCCACGAACACGCCCGCGCGCAGGACATGCAGCCCCGTCTGCGGGAAGGGCACGGGCAGCAGCACGCCGCCGCCATGGACCACGGCGGGGCGGTCGGCCAGCCGGGGGAAATACTGCGCGGCGAAGTCATGCCATGCGGCAAGGCTCTGGGCCGGAGTCACGCTCTCCCCTGCACCGGCGGCAGATTCGCGGCGGCGGGCGCCCTGCACGGCGTTCCGGCACGCGCGGGCATTTTCGCGGCGGGTGCTGCGGGCGTCACGCTCCGGGGCGCGGGCGGGTTTGCCGCCCTTCTGCTTCTTCCCCTGCGCGGCGGCAGCGGCCAGCCACAGTTCCTCTTCGGGGGTGCGGGTCCCGGGTACGGGAAGCTCACGCGGCGTTCCGGCCTTGACCAGCCGCGCGATGAAGTGTCCCTCGCCGCCCTGACAGGGCCAAATGCGGCGCACCTTCGTCACATCCAGCGGCAAGCCGCCGGTGCGGTTGGCTTCGCCCTCGCTGCCGAAGGTGTAGTCCACGTTCCCGAACACGTCCGCGAGCGAGAACTCCGGATGCCGCGCGAGGAAGGCCGCGACCTGCCCCTCGTCCTCTTCGGGGGCGAAGGTGCAGGTGGAGTAGATCATCTCGCCGCCGGGGGCCAGAACCGCCGCCGCATTGTCCAAAATCTGCGCACCCAGCTCAGCGCACTGGCGGACCAGCGCTTCACAGTGCTGGGTGACTGCGACGGCTTCCTTGCGGAACATCCCCTCGCCCGAGCAGGGGGCATCCACCAGCACGCGGTCGAAAAATTCCGGCAGGGCGGCGGCGATGCGGGCGGTGTCCTCGTTGAGGATGACCGCATTCGCGACGCCCATCCGCTCGAGGTTGCTTTTCAGGACCTCGGCGCGTGCGGCCACGAACTCATTGCTGACCAGAAGGCCCTCGCCGCCCAGCGCGGCCGCCAGCTGGCTGCTCTTGCCGCCCGGAGCCGCGCACATGTCCAGCACCCGCATCCCGGGCTTGACGCCCAGCAGCGGCGCGGCCGACGACGCCGACGGCTCCTGCGAATAGAACACGCCCGCGTGGTGGTAGGGGTGGCGTCCGGGCTTGAACGCCGGGTCGTCCACCGCAAAGCCCGCCTTGCAGAACGGCGAGGGCCGCACCGGGAAATCGGCCAAGGCCGCGAACTGCTCCGGCATCGTGCGCAGAGCCGAGACGGTCACGCCCCGGGCGGCGGTGTCCGTGGGGGCGGCGTAGAGCGTCTCGTACCGCCCGCCCAGCAGGTCCCGCTCCCGGCGCTCAAAATATTCCGTAGGCATGAAAGTTCCCTCCATGTATAAAACCGCATCCGGCGGCAAAACTAAGGGTGTGAGGGGAAGGACCTCCCCTCGCGAAAGGAGACAAAACGATGAACGACCGTACTGAAAACCGTTCCGAGAACCGCACCAGCAACTGCAAGAACCAGAGCCAGAACCGCACCGAAAACCGCACGGAGAACCGCTCGGTCAACCGCACCACCAACGCCACCAACGAGCACAAGCACCCCAACCAGTACACCAAGGGTGCAGACGACGAGGGCGCAAAGAACAAGAAGTAACCGGACCGCGCGAACCACGATCACGGCTGCAACAGAAAAGCCCGCTGCTTTCCCCTGCACTGTTTTCCAGTGCGGAAAGCAGCGGGCTTTCGCGTTTTTATTTCACGTTCGGGTCAAACGACGCCCACAGGGCATCGAACAGCTCTTCCACGCGGGCCATCTGGCCGGTGAGGTAGAGCCAGCCCAGCAGACACTCAAAGCCGGTGGACGCGCGGTACTCCTCAGGCGAGGCGTGCTTGGCGACGCTGGCCTTGCTGGCGTTGCGGCCCCGCTTAAAGACCGCAAGCTCGTCCTCGGTGAACAGCGGCTCGAGCAACTGCTCCTCGCGGAACTGCGCCCGCGCCGAGACGTATTTGACCTTTTCGGTGTTCAGCTTGCCCGCCGAGAGCCGATGATGCCGCGCCAGACGGGTGCGGACCAACAGTTCCAGCACGCTGTCGCCCACAAAGGCCAGCGCCAGCGGGTTCAGCTCCCGGGGGTCGATGGTTTCGGGTTCGTTCATAATGACCTCTTAAACCTCTCAGGCTCGCATCCGCTCGCCAGCTCTCCTATCAGGAGAGCCTCTGGCGAAACCGGAAACATTGCACAAACTGCCAAAGCCTCCCGTGCAGAAAAGCGGCACGCACAGCGCGACGGAGAGGTTTCTGCTCCATTAGAAAATATAGTCGAACTGGTAGTCGCCGATGAGGATGGTGTCGTTCTCCTGAACACCCTTTTCGACCAGAGCCGTCAGGATGCCGCTCTCGTCCAGCTGGCGCTGGAAGAACTGCAGACTCTCGTAGTCGTCCACGTTGCTGCCCGCGAGGATATACTCCAGCCACGGCGCGTTGATGCTCCAGACATGGGCTTCCATCCGCTGGATGGTGAAGTCGCGCGCGTTGGCCTTGGGTTCGGGCTTCTTGTACTCGGCCGCGAACACCGGAATGGCCGGGATGTCCTTCAGGCGGTTGTACACCAGACCCGGCAGCTCGCGCACGCCCTGCATGGTGGCGGCGGAGATGGGCACGAAGGTCAGGCCCTTGCCCTCGACGTACTGCTTGAAGTGCTCGATCTGCTCCTCGGTGGCGAGGTCGCACTTGTTGCCCACGACGATCTGCGGACGCTCGGCCAGCGCGGGGCTGAACTTGGCCAGCTCCTCGTTGATCTTCTCAAAGTCCTCGATCGGCTCGCGGCACTCGCTGCCGGAGACGTCCACGACGTGCAGCAGCAGACGGCAGCGCTCGACGTGGCGCAGGAAGTCGTGGCCCAAGCCGATGCCCTCGCTGGCGCCCTCGATCAGGCCGGGGATGTCGGCGCAGACGAAGCTGGCCCCCTCGCCCACCGACACGACGCCCAGCGTGGGCACGAGGGTGGTGAAGTGGTAGTTGGCGATCTTGGGCTTGGCCGCGCTGATGGTGGAGATGAGGGTCGATTTGCCCACGTTCGGGAAACCGATCAGGCCCACGTCCGCGATGAGCTTCAGCTCCAGCGTGACCTGGATATCCTCACCCGGCATACCGGGCTTGGCGAACTTGGGGATCTGGCGGGTCGGCGTCGCAAAATGCGCGTTGCCGTAGCCGCCGCGTCCGCCCCGCGCCACCGTGACGGGGGTGTGGTCGGACAGGTCCGCGATGACAAGGCCGCTCTCGGCGTCCTTGATGACCGTGCCCAGCGGGACCTTGATGACCAGATCTTCGGCGTTCTTGCCGTGGCACAGGCTCGCGCCGCCCTTGCCGCCCTCGTCGGCGGTGTACTTGCGCTTGTAGCGGAAGTCCATCAGGGTGGTCAGGTGGTCGTCCACGACGAAGATGATGTCGCCGCCGCGTCCGCCGTCGCCGCCGTCCGGGCCGCCCGCGGCCACGAATTTTTCGCGGTGAAAGCTCACCGCACCGTCGCCGCCCTTGCCCGCGTGGAGCCAGATGGTGGCGATATCGATAAAGTTGGTTTGTGCTGCCATACAGGCCCTCCTTATGAACCTCTCAGTCTCGCATCCGCGATGACAGCGAGGTTTTACCTATTACCGAAAAAGAGCCGAACCACAAGGGTCCGGCTCTTTGTGTCGCAGTTTTTCAGACAGAAGTTACTGCTTGACGCTACACTTCTTGCCGTTCTTACCCACGCGCTCGAAACGGACAGTGCCGTCCACCAGAGCAAACAGGGTATCATCGCTGCCCTTGCCAACGTTCTCACCCGGCATGATGTGGGTGCCACGCTGACGAACCAGGATGTTGCCGGCCAGAACGAACTGACCGTCTGCACGCTTGGTGCCCAGACGCTGTGCTGCGGAATCGCGGCCGTTCTTGGTGCTGCCTACGCCCTTTTTATGTGCCATTGTAATTTACCTCCTTAGCCGTTGATCGCAGTGATCTCAACCTTGGTGAAGGGCTGACGATGGCCCATACGGCGAGCACTGTGCTTCTTTGCGCGATAGGTGATGATGTTCAGCTTCTTGCCCTTGCCATTCTTGATGACCTTGGCAGAAACGGTAGCACCCTCAACAACAGGAGCGCCAACCTTCACAGAACCCTCCTCGCCAATAGCGAGAACCTGATCAAACTTCACTTCGGAGTCGGCCTCAACGTCCAGCTTTTCGATGTAGACGATGTCGCCCTGCTCCACGCGGTACTGCTTACCGCCGGTAACAATGATTGCGTACATTTGTTTCATTCCTTTTCGTTGTACTCGCTGGTCGTAAAGGCAGACCCTTTCCGGGGCCATTTGAAGCGCCCACACCAAGCGGCTAGAATAGTATAGCAGAAAATCGCGCGGTTTTCAAGGGGTTTTCTGCAATTTCAGGTCATATTTTTCGCAGATTTTTTGTATTACTGTCGTTTCTTCCACAACGCGGCCTTCGTCCACGTCTTTCAGGCCCTCTAAAACCAGTTCCAGTTCTTCTTCCGGGGTCCATGGCTGGGGATGCGTCATTTCAGCTGCCCCTTCACCTTTTTATTATACGCCTCAGTCCGCTCCACGAAAAGGCTGCGGGGGCTGGACGCCACGAGCTGTTCTTCTTCGAGGGTGAAGTGCGGGTCGGCCTTTTTGGCCTTGGCCGCGAGGGCGCGGTTCTCGCTGTTGAGGGCCAGCGTCACCATCAGGGGCTTGTCCTTCGCGCGCTTGGTCAGGATCACTTCGGCGATGACGCCGCCCACGACGGCCACCGCTGCCACCACCTGCGACACGCGCAGACCGATGGACGGGACCAGCATCAGGCTGTCGGTGCGGAGGGCTTCGATCCAGAAGCGGCCCGCGCCGTACCAGATGAGATACCGCAGGGCGATGTCCCCCGCGAACTTCCGCTTTTTGATGTACTTCACCAGCAGGAACAGCCCCACGAAGCACCAGATGCTCTCATATAAAAAGGTGGGATGGACCGGCAGGTTCGGGTCGATGGTGACGCCCTTGGGGGCCGTGACCACCGCGCTCATGAGGTAGCTGCGGGTGGCTTCGCTGTACATGCCCCACGGCAGGGTGGTGTTGCAGCCGAAGGCTTCCTGATTGAAGAAGTTGCCCCAGCGGCCGCAGCCCTGCCCGATGAGGAAGCCCATCGCGGCGAGGTCGAACATGGGCAGGACCGGGACCTTGCGCCACTTACAGGCCAAGCCGCCGAACAAAAAGCCGCCGATGATGCCGCCATAGATGGCCAAGCCGCCGTCGCGGATGGCGAGCACGTCCCATAGCGTCTCGTAGTCGTAGGGCGACATCGCCACATAGTAGAGCCGCGCGCAGAGAATGCCCATGACTACGCCGATGAGGATGACGTCCACCATCGCGTCGGCGTCCACGCCGAACTCCACACCGTGGCGGAACGCGAACACCAGCGCAAGGCACATGCCCACGGCGATGCAGACGCCGTACCAATAAATGTTCATCCCACCGATGGAAAACGCAATGCGGTTCAGGGAAAAGCTCAGTCCCAGCGCCGGGAATTGCACCAGATTCGTCATGTTATTCCTCCGTCTCTTCTTCGTCGTCCAGCGCGTCGGCTGTGCCGTCCGGGTCAATGTACATCGACGCCATCCGGTCCGGCTGCAGGATGTTCTGCAGCGCCGCGTCGGCATCCTCGGCGGTCAGCGCTGCCAAGGCCGCGATCTGCTGGGCCACCGTCTGGCCCGACAGCGCAAAATCTGCCATCTGGCTGGCCGAATCCTCGACGTTCTCCAGATTTTCGATCAGCTGGCCGTATTTTTCGTTCTTGCAGAGGGTGAACACCTCGCGGTCGATGCCCTCGCGGCGGACCCGCGCGATCTCCTCCAGAAGCATCTGCTTGACCGTCTCCGGCTCGTCGCTCTCGCCGGTGAAGAGGATGCAGCAGCAGCCGTCCACCCGCAGCACTTCCCCGCCAAAGCCCGGATTGGTCAGGCCGGTATCGTACAGGCGGCGGTAGAGCGGCGACATCCCGCCGCACAGGCAGCACAGGATGAGGTCATAGAGCATCTCGCTCTTGAGGTCGTCGTGGGCGAGGGGGACTTCCTTGAAGCCCAAGCCGAAGCAGGGCTTCGAGACGGGCATCTGAATGCGTTTTTCAGGGGCCGCAAGGGTCATCGGCTCGTCGGCCCAGAGCCGATGCACCCGCTCGGCAGGGCGGGCGTCCATCAGGCCGTGGCGCTCACACGCGGCGAGGATCTGTTCCATCGTGGTGCTGCCCGCCGCCGCCAGCACCATATTGCCCGGGGCATAAAAGGCATCGCAGCAGTCGTAGAGCATCTTCGGGGTGATCTCGGCAATGCTCTCGCAGGTCCCGGCGATGTCGCTGCGGATGGGGTGGCTGTGGTACAGGCACTCGCACAGGCCGGTGATGAGCCGCCAGTCGGCGCTGTCGTCGTACATCTTGATTTCCTGCCCGATGATGCCCTGCTCCTTGGCGATGGTCTGCTCGGTGAAGTAGGGATGGCCCACCATCCCCAGCAGGATATCCAAGCTCTCGTCCAGCTGCTGGGTGGCCGTGAAGAGGTAGCAGGTGCGGTCAAAGCTCGTAAAAGCGTTGGCGTTGGCGCCGGTCTTGGCGAACTTTGCAAAGGCGTCGCCGTCCTGATCTTCGAACATCTTGTGCTCGAGGAAGTGTGCCACACCGGCGGGCAGATGCACCTCGCGGCCCTCCAAGCGGAAGTCGCGGTCGATGGAGCCGAAGCGGGTGGCATAGATGACGTGCGTGCCCGAGTACCCGGGCATGGGCCGCACGAGGACGGTCAGCCCGGACGGGAGCACCTTCCACTGGTCGGCGGCGGCATCCGCAAGGATGTTACTGTGCAGTTCCGGCATGGGCGCTCCCCTCCTCTCGGGTCAGCAGATAGCTGACGGACAAGCTCAGTTCATTAAAAATCGACCGCACGTCGTCCTTTGTGACGGCGCGCAGGGCCGCGCGGGCTTCGTCCGGCGTCTGGACCGGACCGCCGCGCAGCACTTCCATATAGTACCACGTCTCGATGCCGCCAAGGCTGTCCTCGATGCCGGCCATCCCGCTGAGCAGGGACAGGCGGCAGTCCTCGAGTTCGTCGTCGGTGATGGGGCCGGTGCGCAGGTCGTCCAGTTCTTTGAGGATGGCCTGTTCGGCGCGGGCGGCGTCGGCGTGCTCCACGCCGCTGTTCACGGCCATGCTGCCCGTGAAGCTCTGGAAGCTGGACGAACAGTAGTAGCACAGGTGGTCGCGCTCGCGGACGTTGAGGAAGAGGCGGCTGGTCACGCTGCCGCCGTACAGAGCCATCGCCAGCCGCACCGCTGCCATCTGGCCGGGGCGCATGGGCGTGCCGAGGGTGAACAGCATACAGAGCTTGGCTTGGGTCGTGTCGAAGCACTCCGCCTTGCGCACGGCGTCCTGACGGGGCATGGCGAGGTTTTCGCAGAGCGGAACCGGATGCCGGTCGATGCGGGACAGCTCGTCCAGCAGGGCGTTTTTCACGGCTTCGGTCTCGGCTTCGGTGCAGCCGAGGATGAGCAGTTCGATGTTCGCCGTTTCCAGCATCTCGCGGTAGGCGGCGGTGAGAGTTTCGGACGTGAGAGCGTCCACTTCTTCGAGATAGCCCTCCTGCCGGATACCGGCGGGGCTGTCGCCGAAGAACTCGCGGTTGGCCTGACGCTGGCAGTAGATGCGCTTTTCGTTCACCTCGTCCTCGAGGGCGCGGCGGAGCATCTGCTTTTCGATAGCGACGGCTTCGGGGTCGAACTGCCCGTCCACGAAGGCGGGATGAAAGGCCGTGCCCAGCGCCAGCGCGGCGTATTCGGCGGTCAGGTCCTCCCCTTCCAGCGCGAAGTGGTTCTTGATGCCGGTGGCGCTGACGCAGAGGTTGTGGTTCGCGCCCAGCGGGCGGGCGTCCACGGTCAGGTCTGCGCCGTAGAGCCGCGCCAGCTTTTTGGTCATCTGGGTCATGTCCGGACAGTCCGCATAGCCGCGCTCCATCACGAGCGGGAGCAGGGCGTGGGCCGTGGCCGTCTCGCGCTTGGCCGGAAAGGCAAAGTGGAGGCTGATGCGGCAGCGGTTGAATTTCGGCGCCGGGTCCCACGAAAGATGGACGCCCGGAGCGATGGTGGTTCGTCTCAATGGTTTCTCCTTTGTGCGTTACAGTTTTGCGCGTTCCAGCGCAATAAATTCTTCCAGCGACAGGCCGGATTCCCGGATGGCGCGGGCGTTTTCGACGCCGACATAGCGCCAGTGCCACGGGGCGGATGCCATGCCGGTGGCGCTCTGGCGGTCCTCCGGCCAGCGGAGGATGAAGCCGTAGTCGGCGGCGTAGGCCGTCAGCCACTCATAGGCGCGGGTCTCGGCAAAGGCGGTCTTTTCGGTGCAGTCCGGCGAGAGGATGTCGGCGCAGTAGCCGGTCCCCTGCTCGCTGGTGTCCGCCGTGGGCAGCAGCGAAGCCGCCCGCGCGGCCGCATCCGTGTCCGACAGCCGGGTGTGCGCCGCCTGATAGGCCGCAAGCTCCTCGGCAAAGGCGGCTTCGCGGGTGTCGGCGTCCTGCCAGCCCGCCGTCAGGGTCAGCGTGATGCCGTCGGCCTGTGCGGCGGCGGCCATCTCCCGATAGGCCGCGGCGGCTTCGGCTTCCAGCTGTTCGCCGGTGGCGTCGTCGGCCACGGCGAGGTCGGGCGTCGGCTCTTCCGTGAGGGGGATGTTCGCGTTCACGAGGGTCAGCCGCACATCCGACGGGTCAAATTCATACGATGTACCGTCATAGACCGATGACCGGAACGCGGCCGGTCCGGCGATGAGGGCATGGGCTTTGGGCAGCAGCCAGAGGATGCCGGTGGACATCAGCGCCACGGCTCCGGCGCACGCCGCCAGAAACAGCACCCAGTTCCGCGCCAGCCGCAGACATTTGCGGATCTTCCACTCCCGGTAGCTCATCCGCTGCGCGGAGGATTTGGTTTGTTGCATGGTGAGGGACTCCTTCCTCTTGTGATACAGTACCTTTTATTATACACTTCTTTCCGGGGGCTGTAAACGCCGGAAGGTGTAAAAAAATTGTGTCCGCAGGATAATCCGGCGCGCACCGGGCATCCTATCCACAAACCCAACTGGGAAGGGAGCGTATCTATGAAACGAAACAAGGCTCTTTGGGGCTGTGTGCTGGCGGCGGCGCTGCTGCTGACCGGCTGCGGAGGATCGAACGGCAGTTCGTCCGGTTCCGGCAGCATGAGCGGCGGGATGAACAGCAGTTCGGCGTCCGGCACGGCGGCGTACCGCACCGGGCTTGGCGTCCTGACCGAGACCTCCGACGACGGAAATTCCGGCAAAGTGGAGCTGATCGCGGCGGCGGTGACGCTGGACGAGAACGGCCGGCTGGCCGACGTGCAGTTCGATGAACTGGAAAGCGTCGTCACGGCGGATGGGACCGGCGCGGTCACCCTGCCCACCGACGACCGCACCAAGCGCCAGAAGGGCGATGACTACCCGCTGGCGGCGGTGTCGTCGCTGAAAAAGGGCTGGACCGAACAGGCCGACGCCTTTGCCAAGCACCTGACGGGCCGGACGCCCGAAGAGGTGGAAGCAATCAAAACCGACGCGGACGGCAAGGCCACCGACGCCGACCTGCTGTCCGGCTGCACCATCGCGGTGGACCGCTACCGCGACGCCGTGGTGGAAGCGTGCACCAACGCCAAGGCGATGGGCGCGGCCAAGGGCGACCGGGTGTCGGTCTATGTGGAGGCCATGCGGGACGCTTCCAGTGACACGGCCACCGATGACCGCGACGCCACCGTGACCCTGAACGTCAAGGCCGAAGCCCGCACCCACGACGCCGATGCCAAGCTCAGCAGCTCGGTGAAGGAAGAGCGGACCTTCACTTGGACCATCTCGGCGGATGGCGGGGTGACGGTGGAGCACTCGAAAACGTAAAACAAGGACCCCTCCCCGTCCATTTTGACGAAGAGGGGTCCTTTTACTGTGCCTTTACCTCCACGGTCCTTCCCCCTAGATTCTCATAGATGCGGTGGGAGACGGACAGCACCGTGCGGCCCGCCGAGGCGCGGCGCAGGGCTTCGAGGACGCGGGCTTCGGTCTCGGCGTCCAGATTGGCCGTGATCTCGTCCAGCAGCAGCACGGCGGGGTCGGCGGCGGCGGCGCGGGCGATGGACAGCAGCTGCCATTCGCCCTGCGAGAACATGCCGTCGGTGCAGACGGTGTCATAGCCGTCGGCGAGGGACCGGATGGCGGCATCGATGCCGGCCAGCTGGGCGGCGGCTTCGGCCATTTCCCGGGTGATGTTCGGGTCGCCCAGCGTGATCTGCTCGATCACCGTTCCCGGCACGCGGGCGAAGTGCTGCTCCACGCAGCCGATGCAGGTGCGGCGCTCGGCGTCGGTGATGCGGGCGACATCCACGCCGCCGATGGTCACCGTGCCGCTCTGCGGCGGGTACAGGCCCAGCAGCAGCTTGAACACCGTGCTCTTGCCCGCGCCGGTTCGGCCCACCAGCGTGACCTGCTCGCCCTGCTTGACGGTCATCGAAAAATCACACAGCACCGGCTTTTCGCTGTAGCCGAAGGTCACATGCGACAGCTCCACGTCGCCGCGGGCGGGTTCCTTGCGGGCGGCGGGAAGGGTGCGCTCGGGCTGGGCGAGGAAGGCGTCGATCCGCTTGACGCCCGCCATGGCCGACTGGATGGTCTGGATCTCCATGCCGAGGCTCTCGATGGGGGCGAAGATGCGGGAGATGTAGTTGATGACGGCCACCGACGTGCCGACCGACATGCCGAACAGGGTCAGGATGGCGGCATTGCCCGACGCCGACAGGAGCATCACGATGCCCACGACGACCGCGTTCAGCACCAGCACCACCGGCGAATAGATGGCATCGTAGAAGTTGGTGCGCTCCATGGCGGCATAGCCCGCGCCGATGCAGCTGTCGTAGCGGCGCTCCCGGTAGCTTTCCAGCCCCAGCGCGCGGATGGTGCGGATGTTGTGCAGCGTCTCCGGGACCTGCCCCGAAACGGCGGCCACGGCGCGGCGGTTGTCGAGCTGGGCGGCCAGCATCCGCTTCTGCACATGGCGGGTGAACACCGCGAACACCGGCAGCACCAGCAGCAAGATCAGCGCAAGGCCGGGATTTTTGACCGCGATGACTGCCAGAATGGACAAAATGCGGCATGCATCGGCCACCATGCTGATGATGCCGGAGGTGAACAGCGCTTCCACGGTGTCCACATCGCCCGAAAAGCGGGACGCGACCTCGCCGGGGTTCTGGGCCACCAGCGTGCTGGCGGGCAGATGGGTCAATTTTTGCGACATCTCCGAGCGCAGGGCGTGGGTCATTTTCTGGCCAAAGAGGACCAGCAGACTTTCCTGCGCCGAGGAGAGCGCCCCTTCCAGCGCGAGACTGCCGAAATAGGCCAGCACGGCCCAGAGGGTCAGCGGGATGCCGGCGGTCAGGCCGTCGATGATGCGGGCCAGCAGCAGCGGCGGCAGCAGCGAGGCCCCCACCGACGCCGCCACACACAGCAGCGTGCCCGCCGTAAGAAGATGGTGTGCCGCCGCGGCCATTTTGAGCGCGGTGAACACGCCGTTATTCTGCTGTTTCATGAAGCTTCCCTCCTGTCTGGCTCTCGTACAGCTGGCGGTAGACCGGGACCGACGCCATCAGCGCGTCGTGCGTGCCAACGGTGGGCTTGCCGCCGTCCAGAAAGACCACCTGCTGCATCTGCGGGAAGTGGTACAGACGGTGCGAGATGAGGAACACGACCTTATCTTTGGCGTAATCCTGTAAGTTTTGGAACACGATATCCTCGGTCTTGCGGTCCAGCGCCGAGAACGGGTCGTCCAGCACGAGGAACGGACGCGGGTGCGCCAAGGTGCGCGCCAGCGCCAGACGCTGGGCCTGACCGCCCGACAGCCGCGTGCCGCTGCTGCCGATGACGGTGTCCAGCCCGTGCTCCATCGCCAGCACCTCGTCCTTGAGGGCGGCGGCGGACAGATACGGCAGCGGGTCCTGCGCGCTGCCGCAGAGGACGTTGTTCTGCACGGTGTCGGCGCTCAGTTCGGGGTCATGGCCCAGATAGCCGACGGTGGCGGAGATTTCCCGCGCCGAAAGGTCCGAGAACTCCCGCCCGCCGAACTTCGCCGAGCCGCCATAGGGAGCCTCACACAAAAAGACTCTGCCCAGCGTGGATTTTCCGCACGCGACCGGGCCAGTGATGCCGATGATGTCGCCCGGGTGCGCCGTCAGCGACAGGCCCGCGAAGATGGGGTCCCCGCCATACGCGAAGGAAAGGTCCGTCAGAGTGATGTCCTGCGCCGCCGGGACGTTCAGCGGTCCCAGCTGCTCCGGCTGCTTCATGAGCGGCTTGATGCGCTTCCACGAGACTTCGGCTTTCTGGACCGCATTGAACAGCTTTGCCACCTTGGACGACTTGACCACCAGCTTGGTGAAGCAGGACAGAAAGGTGGTGAAGGCCGCGATGTCCCACGCACGCCAGCCGGTCCCCAGCACGTTTTTCGCGCCGAACCACAGGATGAACAGCACCCCGGCTTCGGACGCAGCCAGATAGAGCGGCGGCAGCGCCGACTGCCACACGTTGTTCCGCACGGCGGTGGTCTCGTAGCGGCCCAGCGCTTCCTCGTACTTCTCCACGCGGGCGTCCTCGCAGCCGTAGATGCGGTAGGTGACGGCGTTCTGGGCGCGGTCGAGGGTGGCGGCACTCAGCGCACCGGCCGCTTTTTTGTAGGCCGCACCGGCCCGCTGGACCGGCTTTTTCATCCACGCCGCGCAGACATACGAGAACGGCGTGAACAGCAGACTGAGCAGCGCCAGCCGCCAGTCGTAGACCAGCAGCATGACCACATAGCCCGCCAGCGCCACGCCGGTGTCGAAAATTTCGGTGGTGAATTTGCGCATTCCCTCCACGCAGTCGTCCACGTCGGAGATGGCTTTGGTCATCAGCTCGCCCGCGCCCTCGTGTTCCAGCGCGGCGCGGCTCTGGCGCACCAGATTCGCGTAGAGGATGCCCTTCATCCGGCGGTTGATGTTGTTGGCGAAGCGGCGCACATAGAACCGCTTGACGAACCGCGACGCCTGAACGATGAGGGTCACCACGGCATACGCCAGCACCAGCATCGCCATTTTGGCCGCCGTCTCGCTGCCGCCGAGGATGTCGGCAAGGCACTGGGCCAAGCGGCCCTCGAACCACGGCGTGGCCAGCAAGCCGATGTTATACACAAGGCCCGACAGCGTGACGAACGCCAGCGGGAGCCACTCGACCTTAAAATAGGAAAGTACCCGGTCCGGGCGGAAGGTTTTTTCAGGTCTCATCGGTGTGCTCCCCTCCTGCGGCGTTCCGGAGGTGCGGGAAGCCCGCACGGCTCTCGGTCTTGGATGAGAGGGTTTCAAGGACCCTCTCAAATTCACCCCTCACTCGCCTTCAATCCGCGGATGTCCTCACCCACGAACAGGCAGGGCACGAAGGACGACAGGCGGCTGGAGATTTTTTCGGTGTAGAGCTTTTCCAGCAGCGCGCCGTCCGTGATGTTGGTCGTGACGATGGTGGGCAGGTGCGCGCCCAAGCGGTTGTTCAGCAAGCTGTACAGGGTGCTGAGGAAGAAGCTGGAGTTGAACTCCGTGCCCAGATCGTCGAGGATGAGCAGGTCGGCCCCGGCGGCGGTCTGCAGCAGCGTCTCCTCTTCCCCGCCGGGGTCCGAGCCGAAATGCAGCGCCTCGAGCTTTGAGAAAAAGTCCGGGCTGGACACATAGATGACGTCAAGATCTTTTTCCAGCACGATGCCCGCGATGGCCAGCGCGGCGTGGGTCTTGCCGAGGCCCGCGTTGCCGAAGAGCATCAGGCTCTCGCTGTCGTGGTCAAATTCTTCCGCGTAGGTACGCAATTCTTGCAAAAGCCCACCCATGTAAGTACGCACCGGTTCACCCAGCTTGGCGTCCATCGTGTTGGGATAGTAGCGCAGTTCCATCGTGTCGAAGCTCGAGATGGACAGGCTCGACAGGCTCTCGATCTCCTCGCGGCGGAGCTTCTGCATGACCTTGTGGACGCAGACGCAGGTGTGCCCCTCGAACATGCCGGTATCCTGACACTTTTTGCAGGTGAAGTGCGGCTCCAAGGCGTCGGCGGGGCGGCCGCTGGCGGCCAGAAGGGCGGTCAGATTCTGCTTGGCCTTGTCCAGCGCGGCGGCGGCTTCGGTGCGGTCCTTGCCGGATGCACCCGCCAGCGCGCACCGGATGCCCCGCACCCGCACTTCCTCTTCGGCGTGGCGCAGGGCCGGGATGGCGGCTTCGGCTTCGGCGCGGGCGTCCTCGGCGTTGGCGCGGGCGGTCTGACGCCGCAGGGCCACGGTGCGCATCGCAGCCTGATACAATTCACGTTTGGTACGCATAGGTTCTCCTTATCACGGTGTTTCGTCGGTTTTCTTGCGCAGAGGGCGGCGCTTGACCGCGTTTTTGAGGAAGTCGTTCCCGCTGGGGGTGGCGCGGTCCACCCGGATGTTCCGGCTGGCGCCCGCTCCGGCCACCGGCCCGCGCACATCGTGGACGGTGCGCAGACCCTTGGCGTTCCACGTTTTCAGGATGCTGTTCCAATACCACAGGTCCCGCTTGGGGCCGGCCTGAACGGCGGCTTCCTGCACCATGGCGTCGTCGTAGCCATAAACTTCGTACCAACGCGCAATGGCCTTGCGCCCGCCGAGGGTCAGCTCGCTTTCCGGGATGCCCAGAAGCCCGCTGACATACTGCTCGCGCTGGGCGCGCAGGGCCAGAAGCTGCAGATGCGAATCGGCCTGTTCGCCCGTCTCGACGCCCTCGGCGCGCCAGACCTTGAGTTCGTGGCTGACCGCGCCCATGGTCCGCTTGCCGCGGCTGGCGACGTAGGCCACGCAGAGCATGACCGTTTCGGGCGCAAAGCCTTCGACCAGATACAGGTTGACCAGCTTTTCCATCTCGCTGTGGGTCAGCGGGCGGGCAAAGCCGGACTGCGCGCAGTCGATGAGGCTGGAGATCATGGGGTCGGTGCGGGACGCGGCCGCGATCTCGGCCCACGTCATGGGGGCGGGGGCGCTCGGCTCCTCGCCGGGGGCGGCGTTTTCCTCGAACCGTTCCAGCAGCCCCGCGCCCGCCCAGAACGCCAGTGCGCTTTCGGCGCTCATCTTGCTGCGCAGTTTGAGGTCCGCGCAAATTTTCTCCGGGTCGGTGACGCCGGTGGCCAGCACATACAGCGCCACCCGCACGTTGTATTCCTCCGCGATGCCCAGCTTCGCGAACACCAGCTGGGGCACGGCGATGGTGTCGCCCTTCCACTCTTTTAAGCGATAGATCATTCCGTTTTGCCCTCCTCCGGGTCCGGCGCGGGCGGCGTCCACGGCTCGCAGTCGAGGATGGAGGGCGTGTTCTTCCACCGCTCCGGCTCGGCGTTGTAGGCGTCCTCCAAGCACTTGGCGGCGGCGGTGCGGCCCTCATCGCTCAGCGGGAACACCTCGCGGCGGCGCAGGGCCGGGTCCGTTTTGTCCAGCGCCCACGGGTCGGGCCAGATGTCCAGCGTGAGGATGGCTTCTTCCTTTTCGGCTCCCTCGCCGCCGTCCGGGTCGGGCACGGTCCGCTTGCCCGGGGTGAGCAGATACCGCATCCCGGCTTCGCTTCCGCTGTAAAGATTTTTGCACTTGAAGTAGTGCAGCAATGGGACAAAGATCATGGTGCATCCTTTCTCGATCAACAGATACTATTATTATAAGGCCCCCGGCTCAAAATGCAAGTTTTTTTGCACCCCGCATCCTTCGACCAAAAAAGGTGTTGACAAATCCGCTTTGGTTTGCTAAACTATTGGAGTAGCTGCAGGGTTAGCTCATCCGGTAGAGCGACTGCTTCCCAAGCAGTAGGCGGCGGGTTCGAGTCCCGTATCCTGCTCCAAAAGTGAACGGTGGAACGTGTTGTTTTGGCATGTTCCACCGTTTTTTGTTGTAAGATTCACCCCCTCTTCCTGCCTTTTCGCATTCCTGCTCCCCTTCCCAAGCGGCCTGCGGTGGACGGCATTCTTCAGAAAATCGTTGCCGCTGGGAGCGGGGCGGTCCACGCGCTTGGAGCGGGAGCCGCCGATGGGGTTCGTGAGTCGATATTCCTCAACCGATTGGCAGTCCTGCGTCTCGGCTTCCGCGAGGGCTTTGCGGACATAGGCCCAGCTGTGGCCGCCGGTCTCGGCGCATTTGCGGATGATCTCGCTCACCAGATCGGCCCCCAGCCGCTCTGCATAGTGTGCAAGCTGCTTTTGGCCTGTGACGCCAAGCTTGCCGATGCTCGTCTCAAACTCCATCCGGAGTGCGGTCGTCGTCGGGTCCAGCGGCGGCGGCTCTGCCGCAGACGACTCTAGTCTGGTTTTCATGGTATTCATGGTTAAGTTGTTGTCGCTTGCCTGTCGGTCGCCTGTCGTTTGCCTGTCAGCCAGCCTGTCGGTCGCTGTAATAGAATCATAGTTTTTAATCGTTATCAAGCTATATTTTGACCCTATTTTGACTGTCACTTCGCCTGTCATCTGCAAGTGCTCCAAAGCAGTTCGGATGTTCCGAACGCTCAATCCAAGCTGCTCCGCCAGATGCGCTTGGCTTGTGACCAGCTGGCCGGCCTTGACGTTGATGCCTTGCCAGCGCTTGTCCTGCCAGTTGGCGGTGAGCAGCAGGTGGAGATACACCCGCGCGGTGTTGGCGTCGGTGTACCACTCCCAGTCGGTCAGGCCGCGCGGGACGGCCACGAAGCCCTTCGAGTGATCCATATCCATGGTTTCACCTCCCTTTTTGTTGATTTTTCTCAATCATAGCATATTTTCGGGCAAAAAGAAAGCACTGGATCTTCCAGTGCTGCCAATTTTTAGGTGAAACCGCAAAAAATTTCCGGATTTCATATTTTTGTTACAAAACTTTCACAACCACACATTCGTCTTGCACACGTCTACCCTTTCCGATGTTTGGCCCCTGCGACATTCTGCCGCAAGCCCTTCGGCGGAACCTTTGCCGCAAAGCCTTCGCAGACTTGCGCGGACCGGTCCACAAGCTCTTTTGCCCACGGCTCACATTTGACAACAACGATGTGGGGTACAGATGCACGCTCACATCCCAACAGCAAGCTCGCCGCTGCGGCGCTCTGGGGCGCGGGTGCAGATGTACAGATGCACGCTCACATCCCATCCCAACAGCAAGAATGCGCAGGTGACAGTCGCGGGGACGTACAGATTCTCCCCTTCACATCAGCGGACTCAGCAGACGCAGAACGCTGTCCAGCAGCGTGCCGGGAAGCGAGGTGCGGCAGTCGGAGAGCTGCACCTCGCGGCACTGGGGCAGCGTGGCCCGCACATCGTCGCGCAGGGCGATGACCTGACTGTTATGGAACAGCAGCGCCCCGCACTCAAAATGCAAGAACAGGCTGCGGTAATCCATGTTGATGCTGCCTACCACGGCCACGCGGTCGTCGCTGACGTAGCACTTGGCGTGGAGAAAGCCGGGGGCGTACTCATAGATGCGCACACCCGCTCGGATGAGCGGCACATAGTAGGACCGGCTGAGCCGGAACACCAGCTTTTTGTCCGGGATGCCCGGGAGCACCAGCCGCACATCCACGCCGCGCTTGGCCGCATTCTTCAGAGCATCGAGCATTTCTTCGCCGACCGCGAGGTAGGGCGTGTAGATATAAACGTAGCGCTTGGCTTGCGAGAGGATGTTCAGATAGACCGTTTCGGCCAGCGGCTCTTCGTCCAGCGGGCTGTCGGAGTAGGGCTGCACGATGCCGTCCTGCTGCTTGGGGAGCCGCGTGGGCGCATAGGGCGCGTAGTCGGTCTCGAGCGGGCGGAAGGCGTTCCAGCAGTTGAGGAACATCACGGTAAAGTTCCAGACTGCCGCGCCTTCCAGCCGGATGGCGGCGTCCTTCCAGTAGCCGAAGCGGTGCTCCGCGTTGATGTATTCATCCGCGAGGTTGACGCCGCCGGTATAGGCCACGTTGCCGTCGATGACCACGATCTTTCGGTGGTCGCGGTGGTTCATCACCAACGACACCAGCGGGACCACCGGGTTGAACGGGATGCAATGGATGCGATTTTTCTCCATCCGAATGACGAAATCCGTCGGCAAGCCCAGCAGACTTCCGAAGTCGTCGTAGATCAGGCGGACGTCCACGCCCTCGGCGGCCTTGCGCTTGAGGATGGCTTCCACGCCGTCCCACATTTTCCCCGTTTTCACGATGAAAAATTCCAGAAAGATGAACTTTTCGGCCTGTTCAAGGTCTGCCAGAAGCTTCGGATACATGGCCTCGCCGCAGGGGAAATATTCGGCGGCGGTGTTCTTCCATGCCGGATAGGGGCCGTACCGCTCCACATAGCGGCTCATGTTTTTGCACGAAAGTTCCAGCGTGTCGGTCTGGCCCTCCTGCGGGGCAAGGTCGGCGGTGTGGGCCTGTTCGACCTTCTGCATCCGCTCGCGCAGACGCTTGGCTGGGGCCTTGTTGCCAAAGGCCAGATACAGCGCCCCGCCCAGCAGCGGCAGCACCCCGATGAGGACGATCCAGCCGATTTTATAGGCGCTGTTTTCGTCCTTGCGGACGAGGTAGAGCACGATGAGGATACTCAACAATTTCAGAGAGCCATTCAGCCAGACCCGCCCGGTCGTGAACATCCAGAACGCCCACAGCAGCCACGCGGCCTGCAGCACCACCAGCGCGATGGTGATGGTGGCCCGGTTGAGGACCCGGCTGAAAAATTTAACGAATGACCGTCTGAACACGCTGTACCTCCCCCCGCCGCGACGCGGCCTTTACGATGGAGATAGTATAGCGCGGTTTCGGGGATTTTGCAACCTTTTACGCGTCCGCGTCCTCGTACCCCACCAGCAGACCGCCCAGCTCGGCGTAGTAGCTGCACAGGCCGCCGCACTCGGAGACGGCCACCTGCGCGCCCTCGAACACGGCTTCGATCATGTGCTTCAGGCGCTCGGCGGCGGCGGGGTTGCCGCAATGCGAGATGTTCACCTTGCCGTTGGTGTAGCCGCGCTCCTTCAGCTCGAGGACGATGCGTTCCAGTGCGCCGTGCTCGCCGCGGGTCTTGCAGAGGACGTCCAGCTCCCCTCCCTCGCTGGCCTGACCGATGACCCGGATGCCCAGCATCCGCGCCACGGCGGCGACGGCGGGCTTCACGCGGCCGTTGCGGGCCAGATTCGCCAGCGATTCCAGCGAGAACAGCAGGTGGGTGTGCTTGTGATAGCGAAGCATTTCTTCACACACATCGTCAAATTCCATGCCCTGCGCCAGAAGGTCCCGCAGGTGCTCGGCCAGCAGGGTCTGCTCCGGGCCAGTGGACAGGCTGTCCAGCACAAAGACCCGCTTGCCCGGGTGGTCCTGCTGATATTCCTCCGCGGCCAGCTGGGCGGCGTTGTAGCTGCCCGACAGCGTGCCCGTGATGGTGATGGCGTACACCTCGTCGGCGTCGCCGTAAGCGGCCAGCCAGTCGCTGACGTTGGGGCAGGACGTGGACGTGCGGCCCTTGTAGGTGCGCAGGGTCGTGGCCATGCCCACGGCGTCCAGCGTGCCGTCGTCGTGATATTCCTCGTGGTCGGTGATGATCTTCAGCGGAACACAGGCGAAGTCAACGCCTTCCAGTGCATACAGGCTCGCGGCAGAATCCACGACGATTTTGGTTTTCATAAGCATTCTCCTAGTTCAGCGGCGGGGCCGCAGTTTGTTCTGATTGTTGAAGCCATTATATCGGTTTTTCAAAAACCTGTCAACTGTTTTCGCGGATTCTTTCAAAAGTTTTCACAAGACGGTTGACCCCGGCCCAAAAATACGCTATACTATCCGCATGAAACAAGAATCGAACCGCCGCATTGCGGCCTGTGCCGCCGGGTTTGCCCTGCCCCGGTACGCAGACCTTCCGTCCGTGGGGCTGTATCTCGACCAGACCGTTCAGTTCGTCAACGGGTATTTTCGGGCATTCAAAGGGGTGGAGCTTACCGCGTCGATGGTGAGCAACTATGTCAAGAAAGGGATCATCAGCCACCCCGTCAAGAAAAAATACACCCGGGAGCAGCTGGCCGGCCTGATCTACATCGTCGTTTCCAAGAACGTGCTCTCGATGGAAAACATCGATACGCTGTTCAAAATGCAGAGGGCGCACTGTTCCGCCGCGCAAGCCTACGACTATTTCTGCGACGAGGTGGAGAACTGCGTGCCCTATGTGTTCGGGCTGACGCACACCATCCGCGACCTCGCCGAGGATGCCGGAGAGGAAAAGCTGCTTCTGCGCAGCACCATCATTTCGGCCGTGAACAAGATGTACCTCGACTGCGCCTTCGCCGTCATGCGGCAGGAAGAGGCGCTGTGGCCGGACATTCTGGCCGATCTGGCGTAGAAAAAAAGGCGCTCACACTTTCAACGAAGCGTGAGCGCCTTTTACTTTATTCAACTTTTAGGCCGCAATTCTGCCCTCGGCCTTTCCGCCCGAGATGTAATGCTCATAATACTTCACATTATCATCACCGAAAGCTGCAACCAAATCCGGATTGTTTGCCTTATATGTATTCAGATTAAACTCAGCGCTTCCCTGCCGTCCTTCTTTTATGCCGCTGGTCACAAAGTGCTCAAACAACGCTTTCTGGTTCGTTCCAAACCGCTCTGCCAAATCCGGGTTATATTTCAGATAGTCCTCGTAATTGTAGACAGCCTGATACTGGGCCAACTGCTCCGCAAAAGGTCTGTTTTGCAGAGACATTGTACGATACTTGGAACCCATATCCGTAATGGTTTCAGTGCTTCCATCCATATAGGTCACAACGATGTAGTCTACTTGAATAAAATCCACTATTCGGCTTGTCCATTTAGTATCTGGATAATCGACTATATAGTCAAACATTGCATTTGCAATTTCATCTTCGCTTAAATATACGCCGCTGTTTGGATCATTTACATCCGTTAAAATAAAGAAATTGTCGTATGCATCTTGATATACCCATCTAAACACATCGTCGATAGCTATGCCATACCCTGTTTCTTTATAGATTCTAAATGGGCTGTTCTCCGCAGCATTATCCATCACTTTCAGTGAAAACGACGAGGATCGTTCAAGGTGAAAGGGGGTCATCGGTCCCACTTCTGTCATTCTTCGTGTAGCAGAAAATACATCATCCTGAACTTTATCTCCAACACGATTGTATGCTGACACATACCAGTCAATATATTTGACCGTCTTTTTTGAATTGACTCGAACCCCAAAAGCTGGATCTGATACGCCCGTATCGCTCCATGTTGCATCCAAGTACATCATTTCCACACTTGGTTTTCCTGTCGCAAAAGCACAAATAGAAAGAACTGTGCTCAGCATAATGACCGTACCTAAAAGCGCAATCAGTCTTTTTCTCACCGCTAATTCCTCCTTTTATATGATTCACGGGATTCCTTAGCTTCAGTATACTGTTTTTCCATATATTGTCAAGACACAAAAAATGAAGGGCCACGCATGACGCATGGTCCTTCATTTTTATCTTATAACATCAATAACATCAAAATATTAGGTATCCTGCAGTTCCCCGCGGCTTGCGGCCTTGAGGTATGCAAAGATGAAGCCGTCGAGGTCGCCGTCCATGACAGCATCGACGTTGCCGGTCTCGTAGTTGGTGCGATGGTCCTTGACCATGGTGTAGGGCATGAACACATAGCTGCGGATCTGGTGGCCCCAAGCGATCTCGTTCTGGACGCCCTTGATGTCCTCGATCTTGTCCATGTGCTGCTGCTGCGCGATCTGATACAGCTTGGCTTTCAGCATTTCCATGGCGTAGTCGCGGTTCTGGAACTGGCTACGCTGGGTCTGGCAGCTGACCACGATGCCGGTGGGCTTGTGGATCAGACGGACTGCCGAAGAGGTCTTGTTGATGTGCTGGCCGCCGGCGCCGGAGGAACGGTACACCTGCATCTCGATGTCCTCGGGGCGGATGTCCACCTGAATGGTGTTGT
>ERZ1026776.176-NODE-176-length-49329-cov-37.129460_pt1 | contig 49329 bp, 49 predicted proteins | sample MGYA00380125_ERZ1026776 | MGnify/ENA primary metagenome ERZ1026776 (study PRJEB33269, sample SAMEA4719761) | human gut metagenome | biome: human-associated habitat; feature: organic feature; material: feces | place: Cameroon | collected 2013-10 ...
GTTTTCCGATTTCCCCCACCCCTAAATTTTCGGGAAGCGTTAATGAAGTTAAATATTAAAATAATATAGATATGACATTAGAAGAAGCAAAGAAGATATTAGAGAAAGAGTTTGCAGTGATTGGTATTCACAAGTCAACAGAGCCATTTGAGTTTGACGAGAGTGGCTGGATTGAGCATGAGAAGCCTTCTGTGCTTGAAGCTTTCCGTGTTTTATCCAAGGAAGGTTATTATATAACCATTAGCGGACATGATTACGATATGCGTAAGAAACGTTTGGAGAAGGAGTACGAAAAGAACACCAAGGCTCCCGGTTCTGGCGAAGAACAGCCAAAGGAAGGCGATCTGAAAGCAGCAACAAAGATGTTTGGTGCGCAGGCAAGGGAAATTATGCGCCTTACGGCTGAGAATGCAGAGTTGCGTGAAACCATTGATAAGATGAAGGAAGGTAACCCAGCCCTTAAAGAAGCCCTTAAAGAATCAGCCACCCAGTTCAACGATGCCTTGTTGGATGAGCAGGGAAAGAAGATTGAGAAGCTTGCCAATGAGAACGAGCGCCTGAAGGACCAGATTGCGGTTTTGGATGCTTGTAAAAAGCACAACGATAAAATCGACCGAAAACAGATTAAGTGTCTCGGCAAGGAGATTTCCAAGTTGAACGGTATCATCCACAAGAAGAACTTGAAGATTGAGGAGTTGGAAAAGGTAAGTTCCAGACACATAGAAGAAAAGGTGAAGATATCCGGAGAGAATTTTGATTTGAAACAGGAGTTAAAGGATAAGGACGCTGTTTTGTCTGACGTTGCAGAGGAACTTCGTCTTTCCAAGATTCGTGAGAAGAATCTGACCGAGTTATGCCAGAAGTATATTAAGGCGAATGAGGAGTTGAAGGAGAAGCTTGCCAATAATGTTGTTGACAAGATTGATGCTCAGGCTTTGAAGAGTGCCGAGAGTGCTCTCGCTTATAAGGAGAAGGTGATTGAGAAGTTGCAGAAACAACTCAAATATAAGTCTTCACTTCCTTCTGGTTCTGTAGAAGCTATCAATATTTATGTTGATAATATATCAAGAGCAAGAAGAGGTGGCTTCAACAAGCCGGTAGCCTCAACAATGGGGGAAACAGAATTGAGCGAGACCTACGAATACGGAGACAAGAAATTAAAGTATGCACTTCATTTTAATGAAGATGGCAGCATTACTTTTGAATGCTCTGACCCAGACAAGAAAAATTGTCATAATGGTGATAGACTTCCAACACCAGAAGAGCCAAAGCATGATAATAGCTTTAAGGATTTCATAAGCAAAACTATTGATAATTTTAACAGAAGAGCTGCTGAACTCGGTTGCGTAGGAAGCAAGGACGGAAACGGTACCCTAGACCAGATGGTTGGGGTTGATATTGCAGAGGAAGGTGGTGACCGTTCTGCTACTATTGTAGAATGCGGTAAGGATATTGATGATGTATTTGAGGAAATCAAACGCTTATGTCAGGAGTAAATAATCAGAATACACAGCAGCAGAAAAGGGTACCAGTTTCCATTAATGGGTATCCTCAGGCTGTACATGATATGATGAGGGCTAAGTACCCAGATTATGATCAAGTGATGGGATTGGGGAACCAGACTATGCAGGGTGGTCCTAGTGGGCAGATTCCAGCGGTTGCTCCCCAACCTATGAATTTGAACGTGTTTCAGCAGAATGGGGGCGTTAGTGGGAAGCTGGAGGCTCCTGCCGTTCAGACTCAGCAAGTTCAGGCAGCAGCTTCTCCTGCTCAGACTCCCTATCTGGGTGATGCGGCAGAGAAGACTCAGCAGCCTCAGACCAGTTTCGAGGGAATGCAGCAGCCTCCTACAGGATGGAAGGAGGACGGTACACCAAGCTATGATGCACTTTCTTCCGCTTTAAGTGGCTACCAGACAGCACAGAGCAAGCAGGTTCCAGAGTTCCAGGCAGACCCATCTCAGAGGGATGGCGGCTTTTTCGGGTGGCTAGGCAAGCTGATTCCCAAGAGCCGACCGGGTATGCGTGAGGGTGAGACTCCTGAAGAGTATGACCGCAGGATCACCACCAACCGAGAGCGTTTTGCGGCATTCGCAGATGCCATCCGTCACATGGGCAACATCGTGAATACTTCCAAGGGTGCGCCTTTGCAGGTGTTCAACGACCCTACCGCCATAATGGAAGAGGGCTACCAGAACCGAAAGGTTCAGAGACAGAAGCAGGCTGCCATTGATGCTGATGCGGCTTACAAGCAGGCGAATCTCAGCTTGAAGCAACGTGCAGCCGAAGTTGCCGAGGCTTACAAGAAGCTGACATTGGGCTACCGTGATTCTGCTGACAAGAGAGCACAGAAGCAATTTGAATATCAGGTTGCAAAGGATGCGGCAGAAGCTCAGTACAGACAGGATAAGGATAAGCAGAACCAGAGCAACTGGGAAAGACAGTTCGATTTCAGACAACAACAGGCTAGAATTTCCAACAGTCTCAGACAGCAGTCCATCAACAAGCGTGGCAGCGGCGGAAGGTCTAGCGGAGGCTCGGGATCATCAGGCAGCTATCCTCTTTATAACCCTGTCACTGGTCAGACTGAGCACTTCAAGAATGAAAAAAGCTGGATTGCCAGAGCTGCCGAGCTGGGATATGATACTACCAAGGGTAACTCTTCTTCTACAACTACAGATGATGGCTCAAAGAAGGAGACTACCAACCGAAGTGGTGCGTCCGTGGCAACAAAGATCGGTCGGCAGACTGCTCAGAAGAAGGCAGCTGCCAAAGGAAAAGGAAAATCTGGCGGAGGTAAGCCTGCCGGAAAGCTGGGAGGAAAGGGTTCTGGCGGTGGAAAGGGCAACCATAATGCTCTGAATAATTGGTTTAAGAAGAACAATAAATAAACATATTATATATGGGATATGACAGAATAGATTCGATGTACGATGCGCTTGTTTCCGACGGAGCGCAGATTGGTACCAGACAGCAGTTCAAGAAACTGATGCTTGCGCCGGGCAAGGAAGGTTACAGAAACCGACTCGGCTTCTATCAGGCGATGAAGCAGGACGGTGCGAACATCGGTGCCACCTACGAGGATTTCGGAAGGGCACTCGGTCTTCATGCCGTGAAGCCTCAGCAGCAGAAGCCAGTTCAGCCTGTCAAGAAGCAGACTATGAAGCAGAGAGCGCAGGAAGTCGCAGCTCAGTATCAGAAGTCAATGCAGCAGAAGGCTCAGCAGCCTAGAACGGCTACTACTTCTGGTACAGACTACATGCAGAACTGGCAGTTGATGCACATGCGCAACGACCAGATGAATCCGATGCAGCAGGCTCAGGCTAGCAATGCGCGCGCACGTATGCAAAGAGCACAAGAGCAGTCGGCACGTCAGGAACAGCAGAGAGCTACCCCTATCAGCAGAAGCAGAATAACCCCTACTGCCAAGAACTTCAATGAGACAATGCAGCAGCTTTCTACTCCAGAGGCTAGACAGGCTAGAGCCAAGCAGCAGAGAGAGGACGATGCTAGAGCACTTGCCCAGTATGAGGTTGAGGGCAACAAGTTCGTAAGAAATGACGGACAGACCGAAGGTATTTTGGGTAATGATCTTCTCAGTCTGGTTGATTCTTCCATGAATGAGGCGCAGGAGTTGACACGTCAGCAGTATCAGCAGAACCTTGACAAGATGGGCGGCATCTATGCGCCTCAATCGGTAAAGGAACAGGCTTTCCGTGATGCCCAGACGCAGGAACAGGTGAACCGCCAGAACGTTCTGATGAACAATCTCAGCAAGAAAATCGGCGAGATTTATTCGCAGAAGGGAATGCAGCGCCATATTGCCGAGAGTGCCGAAAGATTGAATATGGGTGTGGAGGAATATGTTGACAAGTACGTGACTCCAGAGATCATGAACTATGCACAGAAGGCTTTGACGATGCGCAACCAGGAGGAAATCATGCCTCACGGTGCGCTTGACTATATCGCCAAGAACCTCAGCAACTCTATTATCGGTATGATGCTGGCTCCATCTGTCATGTCTAGAGATACAAGACAGAGATTGCAGGAAGGTATTGCTATTGCTGATGGTGATGCGGAGATTCAGAAGGTTGCCGGTCATAAGGATGAAACCTACCGCTCGGGCATCGGTACGAGATTCGCATCTACTGCCGTCAATATGGCTGCTGACTCTGGTCCACTCGCCGTTATCGGTGCAGGTGCGAGTGCTGCCGTGAATGCAGGAACCCGAGTTCTGACAAACGGACTGGTGAAGGCTGGCGTGATGAAGGCAGCGCAGAGACTTACCGCACAGCAGATGGCTTTCAAGGTTGCCAATATGACTACGGCACAGAAGATCATGTCGGGATTGGGTACTAGAACAGCAACAAGTTCGCTGAATCTTGCAGGATATTCGGGCGTTACTGCCGCATTGAGTCAGGCTTCTACTGGCGATGATACTTCTTTGCAGGCTATCGGAGAGGCAGGTCTGAAAGGTACAGAACACGGTGCGGTTACTGGCGCTATGTTCGGCGTATCGGGTGCGGTGATGGCTCCATGGGTATCAAAGTTCGGTATTACCGGCTTGGAGAAGAGTACTGGAGAGCGATTGCTTCACGGCGCACAGAAATTTGGTGCTACGGCTGCTGGACTCGGCGTTGAGGCTGGAACCATGATGGTTGCAGACAACGTGACCGGCGATAAGGATATTTCCTTCGGCACTTGGCTGGAAGATGTTGTGATGGTTGGCGCTTTCAAGGCTGGCGAGCCTAGCAACTTCGTGAAGATGGGCAATATCCTGCATCATCTTACCCATAACAGCGGTGGTAATTTCGTGATTGGCAAGAATGCCAACGGCTCCCCTATCGCCGTGGATATTCGTCTGACTCCTGACGAGAAGAATGAATTGATTTCTTCTGCATCGGGCAAGAATCTGATGGATGCTTTCGTGAAGGTGGATCGTGCATCGAAGACCGCACCAAGAGATCCGAAGTATAAGACGGCATACACGGATTTCATGAACGACCCAGACGTTTCTCAGAGCACCAAGGAGAAGGTGAATGCAGCGATGGGACTGTTCAATACCACAAGAGGCAGAAGCTACCGCAGTGTGAACGATGTGAAGAATAAGCAGGTTCTGGAATACACCAAGAACGGAACGCTTCTTACACGTACCTCTTATAAGAATGCCGATGAACGCCGTGCTATCCTTTACAAGCAGAAGCTTTATCGTGATAATGACGATATGATGTCGCTGATGGGCTACGCAAGGATGAAGGATATGCAGTTCATAGATGATGATGGAACTGTCACTAATCTAGCGTTTAGATTCCTTAAAGAAAACGGATATGACGAGAATAAGGATATTACAGACCCGAATAATGCCCGACTGATTGATGAGTTGCGCAACCAGAAGAGTGCGCTCTATCTTGACTGGGAGAAGTATGTGGACAAAAACGGTTTGCTTGGCTACCTCAGATCAGAAAGCAAAGGTTATACTAATAACTTCATGGCTTCTATCAAAGAACTTCTTGGTAAAAAAGGAAGCATTGTTATTGATATTGACAAAATCATGCGCAAGGACACAATGAAGCGTACCGATGAGGAGAACAGAATCTTCTATCATGTGAAGAGAGCACTCGAAGATGAGCTTTTCCCTAGTTGGAGACCACACGCAGACCAGTCTGCCAGCCAAGGTAAGACGGTAGCCGAGGGGAATAATCTGGGTACGGACAACCCAGATGGCGGTGTTGTGGTGGACGAATTGCGCAATCTCCATAATGCGGAACAGGCGGTTGATGAAGCGATGGAGAGTAACGATGTCTTTAAGCAGACTTTCGAGAAGCTACACCAGCAGGGCTTGACACCGGCACAGATTTACGATGCGCTCATTCAGAATGGATTGACCGAAGAAGAGTTGACCCCACTTGCCCAATATATCAATGCGAACGCTAGAGTGCAGGGTATGCAGCAGGCTACTGCTGATGCCATCGAGGAAAATGTGAAGAGTTTTGTTTCTGATTGGAGCTACCACGGAACATTTAACGGTCAGCCGATGAATGGCGAGCAGGCTCTGTATGTACAGGACAGCAACGGAAGGACCCTTCTTGTGGGTTCGGGTGATATTGCTTTCGATCAGACCAACGGCAGAGCCAAGGAAGGTGTCGGAGATATGCTCGTCTGCTTCGACCCTAACACCAAGGAAATGGTTTATGTGAAGGCGGACGAGGTTACTTTTTTCCAAAATCAGCCTATCGACCAGTTTGCTGCTGAGTATCGCCAGAGATTGCAGATAAAGAACTCTGAGCCATATAATCAGGCAGCTCAGGAACAGGCGATGCTGGATACAGCTAAGCCTCAGCAGGAGCAGGAAGCTCCACAAGATAATACCACAAAATCGGAAGATAGTACCACAAATGGGGGTGATTTAACAAAAGATGATACCACTTTAACAAAAGTTGATACCACATCGGGCAAAGATAATACCACAAATGAGGACTTAGTACCACAAGAGCAACCTCAGCAGATCCGTAAGTTTGCCGATGGTTCCGATGTTCCTATGGCTACGGACAGCAAGGGAAGACCTACACCAGACTATGAGAAAATGACTCATGAGCAGAGTGCGGAGATTCTTACTGAGGATTTCGGGGAGAATGCTGAAAAGGTAGTGGACGGACAGATTCAGAAAGCAGAGAAGGCTTTGAAGGATGCCGAAAAGATGAAGGTGGACTATACCGCCGAGCCTAACGACATCATGGAGCAGGAAGCTTTGAAGAACCAGACCATTGAAGCTGCCAAGAAGCAGTTGGACCACGCTCATAACATCAAGAAGGCTATGACTGCCAAGAAGGTTGCGGAAACCGTGGGTAATACCGAACAGACAGAGGGCGCTCATGAGGCTGGCAGCGTGGCTGCACAGAAGTTTGTGAATGCGCCTAGACTTGTGGGCAACAAGCGCACCCGTATGCTGGCTGACGGAGAGACCAAGATCAGAGGACACTATGAAATTGTGCCGGCAGAAAGCCTTACTCCTTCTCACGATGTGAACAATGGCTACAAGAAATCAGAGGGATTCCCTACCGATGCCGAGGGCAGAACCGTGAATGATCGTGACTACGAACACGACAAGGCGGCTCAGCAGAATACGGACCAGATTGCCAGGAAGTATAACGGTATGGCTATCGAGCAGGTGCCAGTGGTATCTGACGAGGGTATCGTATATGATGGCAACGGTAGAACCATGGCAGGACAGAAGGCTGCAAAGGAAGGAACGGATGATGAATACATCAACGACCTTCTGGAGAATGCTGAGAACTTCGGCTTCACAAGAGAGCAGATTGAGCAGAGCGGTATCGAGCATCCACGTCTGGTATTGGTGACCGATGAAAGACTGCCATACGATACGGCTACCTTCTCCAAGTTCAACAGAAACGAGAAGAAGACACAGAGCAATACCGAACAGGCAGTAGCCAAGGCTAAGACCTTGACTTCTGACGAGGTAGGCGCTATTGTTGCCGAGATTGAAGGAAATGGCTCTCTTGATGCATTCTTTAACAATTCCAAGGCAATAAATGACTTGGTGAAAACGTTAGTAGATAAAGGCATCATCGGGCAGAACGAGGTGGCACAGATGATGGATAGTCCTGAGCGACTTTCTGCACAAGGCAGGGAGTACGTAAAGAACCTTCTCCTGGGTTCTATCTTCAAGCCTGAGACTATCAGAATGCTGGGCATCGACTCTACGGTGAAGAATAAGGCTATCAACGCTATCCGATCGGTGATGGACAATATGAAGCTGGGTGATTATTCTCTCCGTGATGAGATTGATCAGGCTATCCAGTTGCTCTACGAGGCAAGACAGGGCGGCAACAAGGTTGATACCTTGCTGAGAACATCGGATATGTTCGGCGAGGATGCGGCTAAGCGCTACCCTTCTATCTCCCAGATGATGGCTTTGGCACTGGAAGGCAAGGTTGCGGATTTCAGGGATTTGCTTGATGAGTACAACCGCATCGCTGCATCCAGAAACACTGGTGAGGGCAGTATCTTTGAGGCTGCTCCTACCAAGGAAGAGTTAACTAACGAGTATTTGAACTTTAAAAAATGGCAAGATTATGGCACAGGACATTCAGAAACAGAAAGAAGCCATGATGTTTCAGGCGTTGAAGAACCTCAACAAGAAGCATCAGGAGGAAATGAACCAGCAGAAGCAGAGCGACCAAGAGTAGAAGAACCAGGCGATTTGGTAAACAAGGAACTCGAAAGTCGCATTGAAGTGACGGACGAGGAATCCGAGACTCCATCAAAGAATGGTCCTATCATGAAGCAGAAGATTCTGATTGATGGAGACAAGGAAGTGATGAAGGTAGATGAGCCTAATAAGAAGGGCGAATACACCGGTTCTTACTACGAGTATGATGGCAAGAAGTTTGGTGATTTGAATGAGGTTGCTGAGTATATTGACAGCAAGCAAGCAGAAGATCCTCTCCCACTCCTTCCAAAGGAAGAGAATCCAGACCCTACTTTTAACCCGATTGAGGCTGCTGCCAAGGAGTTCAAGAAGGAGCATCCTCTGACAGAAGAGGAGATCATGAAGGCTGACGTGGATGATTTGTCCAAGGATATGGCTCTTGATTATCTTAATGGTGAGGTGACAGATGATTTGCATCGTGCCATCTATGAAAGTATCTTTGCTAAGACCAGAGGACAGAAGGCTGAACCTAAGACTGAGGCTCCTAAAACAGAACCATCTGCTGACCCTATGGAAGGAATCAAGAAAGCAGCAGAAGGATTCGAGAAGGAGAAGAAAGCAAAGGTAAAGACTGAAAAGAAGCCTCAGCAGACAGCTGATGATGCAGCAGTAGCAGCTTCAAACAAGAAGGTTAATGACCTTTGGGATATGCTCAAGAATGCCGGCAAGGACGAATTGTCTGCTTCGTTCGTTGGTCTTAACTCTAAACAGTTGGAGTTGTTGCCTAAGCTTGTTGGTGCTATGGCGGAGAATGCTTATCTGAGAATCAAGAGAGGTATGCACAATCTTGAAGATGTGGTGAAGGAAATGCGCAAGGAGTTTGCTCCTGCAGCCAAACTCTTCAAGAAGGAAGACGTGGATGCTATCTATGAGCAGATGATGAATATCCGCTATCGTGATGGCGAGCAGCGCATGAGCTTGAAGGAGTGGGCAGACTACTACGAAAAGACTTCGCCTAAGCATCAGGAAAATCTGGTGGGTGACTCCAAGAGTGCCGAGGAAAGAAAGATGGCAGAGAAGAAGTTTATTGATTCCGTGAACCTTCAGCTGGCTTTCAAACATAAGTTTAACGGTATTGTTGAGCTGAGAAAGATAGCTGAGAGAGTTGGCTTGAAGGACATCAAGGACACAGACCTTCAGGAGCTTGCAGAAACAGCCATTGTTAAGCGAGCAAGAGGTATCGCTTCTACGGAATCAACCAACAACGCAGAGAAGTTCAAACGCATCAAAACACTCTATGAGAATCAGCCTAGCCTCAACCAGCGTGATTCTGAGCGAGTGATGAAGCAGCAGTATTCTACCCCTGCCCCATACGCTTTCGTGGCAGATATGTATGTGAAGGGCAACGGTAAGGTAATTGATAGTGCACTGGAACCAAGTGCAGGAAACGGTATGCTTACTATCGGTCTGCCAATGGATAAGGTACACGTGAACGATATTGATGCACAGAGATTGGCGAACCTGACAAGACAGGGCTTCAAGAATGTGACCAGTCAGGACGGAACACAGCCTTTCAAGGTGAAGCCGGTTGATATTGTGATTACCAATCCGCCATTCGGTAGTGCTACCCCTAAGGAGTATGACGGCTACAAGATTTCTTCTCTTGAAGGACAGATGGCTATCAATGCCCTGGAGAGTATGAAGGACGATGGTCGTGCTGCCATTATTATTGGCGGCAAGACGGAATACGCCAAGAACGGAAGTCTGAACCCGAAGGATAAGGCTTTCCTTGGTTATCTCTATAGCCACTATAATGTGGAAGACGTGATTAATGTGGATGGCAGTCTCTACGCCAAGCAGGGAACCAGCTATCCTACACGTATGATTTTGATAAACGGAAGACGCTTGAACGAGAATGCCTTTCCACCAGTGAAGGATAAGGCTAGAGCTGAGACCGTGAAAGATTATGACGAACTTTATAAACGAATTGAAGATGATATACTACGAGGTGAACGGATGGATTCTTCCATCGGAGGAGAAACAAGAAGTACTCAACCAGAACTTGATCAACAAGGCGCTGCTGGTGCTCCTAAAGAGGGAGTACGAACAGGAGAACGAGGAGGAAGCAAACCAGATGGTAAGCGAGAGTCTGACATATCTGACGCATCTTCCGTATCAGGAACCCATGATGACTTGGAGAATCAACGAGGAACCGAGCCAAGAGAAGATGGAGGACTTCCTGATGGAAATACTGGAACAGACGGAACAGGGGCAAATGTTGCTCGAAGCGAGGGGACAGGAAATAACTCCAATTCCGAAGGACGAGTATTGGAATCAGGAGGAAATGGACGGTCTAACACTCAGCCAAATGCTGATGGAGCTTCCGAGTCCGGGAGCGGAAGGGGACCACGGCGACAACTACAGCGGATGGACCAGCCCGTACGTGGATTAAGTACAGAGAAAGTTACATACACCCCAAAGAGTGAAAACCCATTCACCCTAAAATCTGTTATGCCTGCCGACCAGCAGGAAGCTGTAAACAAGAATCTCGAAAAGCTGGGCGATGCCGACCAGTTCCTGGTTGAAGAACTGGGCTATAACGATAAGGATGATTTATATTCTCATCTTGCAGCAGAGCAAGTTGACTCTGTAGCTCTTGCCTTGCAGCAGGCAAAGAAGGGCAACGCCTTTATTGTTGGAGACCAAACTGGTATCGGTAAGGGAAGACAGGCTGCATCGTTTATTCGTTATGCAGTAAAAAACGGACAGATACCAGTTTATTTTACTCAGAAAGCTCATCTGCTAAGTGATGTTTATCGTGACTTGGTAGATATTGGTAGCCCAGAGCTGAGACCATTTATTTTGGGTAGCAAGAAAGAGGCAACTGTCACCGACTCTGACGGAAACGTTGTATATCCAAAACCTTCTGATGCAGAAAGGGACCGTGTTCTTGACTATATCGAAAAGAATGGTAAACTTCCAGAGGAATATGACTATGTGTTAACAACCTATAGTCAAGTAGGCAATGGTGTTTACGAGTTTGACGAGAATGGTGCCCGAAAAGAGAAAAAGCTTGCGAAGGGTAAGAAGTTCGGTGCTGCTGCCCTGAGCGGACAAAGAAGACGTGATGCCATCGAGAAACTGATGGATAACGCTTACCTTATCCTTGACGAAAGCCACACGGCTGGTGGAAATAGCGGTCAGGGTAACTATTTCCAACACATTATTCAGAAGGCAAAGAATGTTACCTTCTTCTCTGCAACCTTTGCCAAGCGACCAGACAACATGCCTATCTACGCTTTGCGTACTGCCATGAACGAGGGCGGTATGAAATCATCCGACTTGATTGATGCGGTGAAGCGTGGTGGTGCTACCTTGCAGGAGATCATGAGCCAGACCTTGACACAATGCGGTCAGATGATTCGCCGTGAGCGAGATATGACTGGCGTAACCATCGACTGGAAGGCGATTGATGATCCTGAGCGAGTGCAGGAACAGAGAGAACAGTATGATAGTATCATCGGTTTGTTTAATGATATTATCAATTTTCAAAAAAAATATGTTTCAGGCTATGTTGACAAGCGCAACGAGGAGCTGGCAGAGATTCAATCTACTATCGGTATCAAGAAGGGTACTGCTGCCCTGGGTATCAAGAATCAGCCTTTCGCAAGCAAGGCGTTCAATACCGTTCAGCAGGTGCTTCTCTCCCTGAAAGCCAAGTCTGCAGCAGAGCGTGCCATCGACTACTTGAAGCAGGGTATGAAGCCTGTGATTGCCTTGAACAACACCAATGAATCGCAGACTGGCAACCTTGCGCTCGGCGAGGAAATGGACGCACCAGACTTGGGTACTTCCTTGAAGAAGGGTCTGGAGGGTACACTTCGCTACACTCAGAAGGATGCCAAGGACAATAGCGATAGCGGTTATTTCAAACTTGAAGACTTGGGCGATGAGGCTGTTGAGGCTTATCACGAACTGGAGAAGAAGATTGAGCAGACAAGTACCGGTCTTTCTCTCTCTCCTATTGATGTTATCAAGAATGAGTTGGAGAAGGCAGGTTATAAGGTGGGCGAGCTGACTGGACGACAGACAGAGTTTGTGTATAACGAGAACGGAACCGTTACCAAGATAAAGCGTGCTGATACAGACAAGAAGAAACTGGCGCGCGACTTTAATGACGGCAAGATTGATGCGCTTATTCTGAATAAGAGTGCTGCCACAGGTATCTCTCTCCATGCTTCGAGCAAGTATAAGGACCAGAAGAAGCGTGTGATGATCGTGGCTCAGCAGCAGCTTGATGTGAATGACGAGGTTCAGATGCGTGGACGTATCGACCGAACCGGTCAGGTGGCTAGAGGTGCATACGAGTATGTGGTTTCCCTTATCCCTGCCGAGCAGCGACTGCTGATGATGTTCAAGGCTAAGTTGAAGTCACTTGATGCCAACACTACTTCTTCGCAGAAGAGCAAGTTCAACGAAATGGAAGTTGCCGATATTACCAACAAGTATGGTGATAAGGTAGTTAAGGAATATATGGCTGAGCATCTTGACCTTTATGCTCGCATGGCAGACCCATTCGGGTGGGAAAAGAGCCTTGGAGAAGATTTGTCTAGTATCGACCCACAGAGACTTGTAGCCGAGGGCGGAGGTGTCGGTGATGGCGAGGCTGGTGCCGATGCAAGCAGGTTGCTTGGACGTATGGCGCTGCTGAGAGTAAGCGAGCAGGAGAAGATGTTGCAGGAGATTGGTGAGCTTTATGCCAACGAGATTCAGCGCCTCAACGAAATGGGTGAGAACGACCTGGAGATTACCGAGCTGCCATTGAAGGCTAAGACTATCCGCAAGGAAGTTTGGAAGCAGGGCGCAGAGCCAGGCGGCGATAATGCCTTTGCCGACAACACCTATATAGAAAAGGTGAACATGGCTATCTTGAAGAAACCAATGAAGGCTGCTGAGGTGAAGGCTTCGCAGGAAGGCTTGACTGGCGGCAAGACTTGGGAGGAGTACAAGACCGAGAAGAAGACTGCCGTGAAGGAGTACTTCGACCAGAAGATTGCAGACGAGACTCAGAGGTATGAGGAGCGTGCGGTGAAGGTTGCTACCAAGGCTAAGGAGAAGTATATCAAGGATGCTAAGAAGGGTCAGAAGGATTCGGGTATGAGCGATGAGCAGATTGAGAAGATGGCTGGCTATCAGTATGATAACATCTACAAGCAGGAGAAAGATAAGCTGAACGATGTGGTGAAGAACCTGAAAGCCAAGGCTGAAATGTTTGACCGAGTGCTTGATACCTTCGATACTAACAGCGCTTTCGTTCTGCCTGCAGATATGAACAATCCTAACGAGTTGAGCGGATTCGGCAATAGTTACGGAAGGCTCATCGACATCAAGATTACGGATAACTTCTCGCCTAACGCCTCTTCTGTATCTTTTGCCACCTTGGATGGCAGAAGAAAGATTACCTTCCCTATCGCTGGCAAGGTGGGTGTAGGCGATAACAAGGCAGATGTTATCAGTGCCATCGACAACATGACTAAGCAGGCAATCGGTATGGGAGACAGCCATCTCAGAGTATTGAACCAAAACTTTGATAACTGGGATAGACTGACTAGCAATGAGAGCCGCAAGAATGGCTATATCGTGACCGGCAACCTGATGCAGGCTTTGGTTGACAGTAAGGATCAGGGCTTGGGCGGTCAGCTGGTGAAATATACAACTGATACTGGCGAGGTGAAGACTGGTATCTTGATGCCAGATAGATTCGACCCTAAGGGCTTGACTACGGATGCGCCTATCAACAGCGTGGCAGATAAGTTTGAGCTTTCATCATGGCACGGCGGTATTGACGAAGTTACTTCATCGGATGGTGAAGTGAAGGTGAAGCGAATAGACAACAATCGTGGCAACTACTATGAACTTCGTGTACCGAAGAGCAAGGCGAAGGGCGGCAAATACTTCTTGGATAATGACTTGCTGAAACTGGTTGATGGCAATAACTTCGAGACAAGAGGTAACAATATGCTTGCCGAGTTTAAGCCTGAGCAGTTGAAGCCAGTACTGGACCGCCTGTCTAAGATGGGTGTGAAGGTGCAGGAGGAGCGCAAGACTTCTGAGGATGAAGGCACCCACTTCCGTGAGGACCGAGGCTTGCAGTATTCTAAAACAGATACAAAAGATGTTAAGAAAGGTAGAATCATTCCCGAAGATGTAGATAAAGATGTATCTTCGCAGATTGAAAAGAAGTTTGATTCTACCATTAAGGACATCGAAGAGCATACAGAAGACAGAGACAAATCTTTGTTTGCTGATAATCTTGAATCTGCTCTGGATGAGTTTTCTAATCTTGGTAGAAGCGTTATAGAATATTACAAGAATGATTATGAAAGAAAAGTCGAAAAGTTATCGGGACTGTCCAACGGAGGACGTAATGGTGGTGAGAATGACGGTAATGGAAATAAAGGCTCTTATCTACTCCAATATTATAAGACCATTCTCGCCGTCGCTGACAGAGAACTTGCCTATAGAGACGCTAGAGCAAAGAATCTCAGAGAGACTTGGGGATTGCAGCCAGGAGGAGCGTTCACACTTGAAGCCGTTGAACGAATTTTTAAAGAAACAAATAGAGATAAAGGAAAGAATGAACTCTTCCAGAAAGTTCTCGATATAAGCAAGCGCCTTGGCGTAAATATCAAGGTAAGTGCCGAGAGTCCGAAGAAAATGTCTGGAGAAGCAGACATCTATAGAAACATTGATTTGTACATTGATGGTCTGGTTAAAACCAAGTCTCCAGACTACGCTGCCCCAACTGTTATGCTGCATGAAATGATTCATGAAGCAACAATGGGCGCTATCAATCTCGTTAAGAAAGGAAAGGCTGAGGGTATGCTGACTCCTAAGCAGATAGAGGGTGTAAAGACAATCCTCGAAATCTATGACAGAGTAAAGGGCGATAAGGAACGCTTCAAAGAAGAGCCTTACGGTCTGACTGATGCTTACGAGTTGACTGCTCAGATGGCAGATTCTAGACAGAGAAAGGCGATGGACTTGTCTATCTGGGATAGAGTTATGAATGCAGCACACGAATTTGCAAGAAGGGGCGATCGCTCTATCTTACAGAGAGTGAAGGATGCCATCAAAAAGCTCTTCGAGGTTTCCGACAAGGATAAGATGGATAAGGCTATCAACGACATCATGGATGATTTCAATAAAACCATTGATGATATTTCCATGAATGAGATTGAACAGGACGGATTCTCCTATAAGGTCACAGATAAGGACGAGTTGGACCGCCTTGACAAGGAGAAGACTTTCAGAATGTATAGCGGAATGCAGGAGGTGGACGGTAAGCTCTACTCCCCTATGGCTGCAATCATAGACGGAAAGCGTACCGATGCTACAGAGATTGGCGCTTGGATGGGCGCAGACGAGCGACCTGACCTTGTAAAGGGCGGAAAGTTTCAACTTGTGAAGACAGACAAGAACCCTGGATTAGGAGAAGGTCCTGTGCGTGCTGCCTACAATCCTTATATGCATACTTCCACTTCGATGATGAACGACCAGTTTACCGGGGCTTATGCCAGAGGTAACATCAAGGTTGTGGAATGGGAGATTCCGGAGAGTGAGAAGACAAGCGGCTATCGTGCTGAGGGTGCAAAGGATGCCGTGGGACTTGTTCCTTGGCATTCGGGTTCCGTAAATGGTTTGTTACCGAAGGATAGACAGAGGAGCGTGATGCTATCTAGATGGAGAAAGGCGGTGAGAGTGGTTCCTGATTCTGAGGTGGCTGAGAGTATCGCAGAGCAGTTGAAGGGCACAGGCTTGGCTATCCCTTGGAATGTGGTTACTCCTAATCAGGTTAGGGAGTTGGTTAAACTGGGTGTGCCTATTACTACCGTGGAGTCGGGACAGCAGGCTCCTGAAACCAAGGAGAAGTTCTTGAAGCAGATGGCTGAACTGGAACAGGAGTTTCCTCAGGCTAAGTTCGTCAACGTGAAAATGACAAAGGATGCCTACAAGGAATGGGGTAAGAATGGCGGTACTAAGTTCCGCACAGATAATGGCGAAAGCAACTACCCTGCTTCATCGGTTGAGAACCATGTGGAGAAGGTAGCCCAGAAGACTGGCGGCAAGGTTCAGATGGTTTCATCGGTTGATGAAATCACCAACAAGGCGGCTAAGGATGCCATTGAAGAAGGCAGAAAGATTACTGGCTGGTATGACGAGAAGACTGGCGAGGTTCATCTTTATATGCCTAATATCCACGACAGATATACTGCAGAGAAAACTATCTGGCATGAGATGGTTGGTCACAAGGGAATGAGAGAGCTTTTCGGTGATGAACGATTCGATAAGTTCCTTCGTGATGTATGGTACGACTTGGATAAGCCTGAGAATGCGGCTTTGAAGAAGCTGGTGGATGAGGAGAGAAAGTACAATCCTCTGAATATCTATGATGCCATTGAGGAAGGTATCGCCCGACTCGCCGAGGATGGCAAGGGTGAAGCTGGCTTCTGGAACGGTATCAAGAATAAGGTATCTGATTTCCTTCACGAAATCGGTTATCGTATTGCTCCTAATACTAAAGATGTGAAGTATCTGCTCTGGTTGAGCAAGAACTTGCAGAAGAATCCGAATGATCCTTATTGGAAGATGAGAGCCGAGGCGGTGAAATACCGTATCGACCATGAGCGTATGCCTGCTGTTGTGGCGCACGATGGTATGTTCTACGGAAATGACGGCAGGGAGAGAAACATGGAGAATCTTACCAAGACAGAGTGGGATGAGGCTACAGACGGACAGATTCACTTCCGCACTACCCCATCTGCCGGCACAGCACTCGACAGATATCACCGTTCGCTGGATGAGCACGACTATATGTTCACCGAGAGCTATATGGACAATATGCTTTCGTTGAAGAAACTGATGAATGCGATTGTGCCTGACAAGAAGATTGAGGATATTGCCTCTTCGGAGAATCCTTATATCTTGCAGAACACCATGCAGGGTGCGATGAGCGATGCGGCTCAGATGTTTGAGCGCAACGTGATGAAGCCTCTGGATAAGGCTATGGCTGACGTACTGGATGCTTTCGACGGCAAGAAGGATGATGAGAAGATCAGAAACTTCAATCTTTATATGATAACCAAGCACGGTTTGGAGCGAAACAGAGAGTTCTTCGTTCGTGACTACCTCAAACAGATGAGAATGGATGAGCAGAAGAAGCAGGATGCCGACTTCCTGGAAAACAGTTATTATAGTGATAAGGAGTATCTTGATAACGAGTTGAAGGCTGGCAACATCGACCTGAAGGAGTACTATAGACAGTTGGACGAGAGCATCAGAAATGAAATCGACCCAGACTATAAGGCTGGCGAACACGACTATTCGGGTATTCACGCTATACAGGAAGTGGCGAAGTCTTCTGACCCATACGATGATGCAGAGGCTATCCAGAGCGTGATGGATTCGGAAGCGAAGATGGAGAGTATCAAGAAGGGTTCTGTTATGGACTATTGGGATAAGGTGAAGGCTGCTACCCAGTATTCGATTGACAGCGACTACAAGAACGGTATCATCAGCAAGGAACTCCACGGTCATGTATCTAATATGTTCAACTGGTATGTGCCTCTGAGAAAGTATGATGAGGCTACGGCGGAAGACACCTACGGTTACATTACCGAGCAGGGAGACCCGAAGAGCTACATCGGAAGCACCATCATGAGAGCGAGAGGACACAAGTATCTGAGTGAGACAAATGTGTTGGCGCAGATTGGTGCGATGGGCAACAGAGCTATCAAGAACGGTGGTATGAACGCTATCCGTCAGGCTTTCGCAAGATTCGCGCGAAACAATTCGGGCAACAATCTGATTACCGAAACAAGCGTATGGTATGAGAAGGACCCAGTGGTGAACATCGTCTATGAGCGCTACCCTGATATTCCTGAGGATGCAACGGCAGACGAAATCAACCAGATTGTTTCAGACTTCAACAAGGATATGAAGATGAAGGAATCGCAGGGCTTGGCATACAAGGTGTACCGCAGAGATAAGATTGGCTATAAGTTCCAAAGAGCGGAGAACAAATCGCAGCATATCGTGGACGTGAAGATTGCCGGCAGGACGCATACATTTATCATTAATGGAAATCCTAGAGCAGCGCAGGCGCTGAATGGGTTGCTGGAGAACTCGGGAGCCAAAGGTATTATGAAACCATTGAGTTCTATCTCAAGAATGATGGCGCAGTTGTGTACATCTTATAACCCTGAGTTTGTGATGCGAAACATCATGCGTGATGCTGAGTTTGCATCTAGCAACGTGACTTCTAAGGAAGGTGCTAGATATGGTGCGCTCTGGGCTAAGTACTATGCGCATTTGGGCTTCTATAAGGGTGCTTCTACTATCAGTTTCAAGGATTTGAGCGGTACAACAGGCTTGGGCTTGTTTGCCAAGTATCGCAATGGCACGCTTGATATGAGCGACAAGGTTCAGCGATATTTCAAGGAGTTTATGGAGAACGGCGGCGAAACCGGTTGGGTTCAGATCAAGAACATGCAGGATTGGACCAAGGAGTACAAGAAAGATGTGAAGAGCGAAAGAAGCAAGATTGACAAGGGCGGTGCTGCCCTTCGTGACTTCTTCTTCGGAAATCTGGCGAACATCAACGAGGTGGCTGAGAATGTCGCCCGATTCGCAACCTACTGTGCGAGCCGAGACAGTAACCGTTCTATCATCCGTTCGGTCTATGATGCGAAGGAGGTATCTACCAACTTCAACCGCCATGGAAGCGGTGATGCCATCAAGAGCTTCAAGAACGGAGAAATGACTGGCGGCAAGGCGGCTGCAAGATGGGCTTACGGATTCACGGCTAGCTATCTCAGACACTGTTCTATGTTCTTCAATGCCGGTATTCAGAGTACCAATCTTCTGGCGAAGAACTTGAAGAATCATCCTGTGGGTACTTCTATCAATATGCTTGCCATTCCTTTTGCTCTCGGTGCGCTGGCTGCACTTGGTAACAATGTGCTGATTGCGAGTGAGGACGAGAAGGACAGAAATGGCGTGAAGGATCCATACGGCGAGTTGCCTGACTACGTAAGAAGAAACAATCTCTGCATCTACAAGGGCGGTGGCGAGTTCGTGACGATTCCGCTTGCCATCGAGTTGAGAGCCTTCTATGGTCTGGGCGACTTGGCGGCTGGCTTGACCTTCTCGCCAAACGTGAGCGGACAGAAGAATCCTGCCTTGGATGCCGTGGGCTGTATGTCGCAGCTTGTGCCGGTGATGGACTATCTCGGCAACTCTTCGGCTGGAAAGGAGCCATTGAATGAAACCATCAAGGCTATCTCTCCTTCTGCCCTTTCTCCTTTCGTGGAATGGGAGCTAAATACCGACTGGAAGGGTGCGCCGATTGAAAGACGTGGTGACTGGAATGAAAATTCCCCTGCTTGGCAGAGAGCCTACAAGGGCACACCTGACGGATATATGGCTGTGAATAAATGGGTGAATGCACAGACCAACGATATAGCCAAGGGTAATGAGGATATGCTGGGCAACAGTTTCCTGGATATGGTAACGAACCCTAGTATGCTGAATCACTACATCGGTGGTATAGGTGGTGGTGCCGCTACCTTTACTGAGCGACTTATCGGTGTTGTCAAGCACGGAAGCGACACGGAAACCAAGGATATTCCTTTCCTCCGTTCTCTTCTTTACACGCCGAACGAGCAGAGCAGTTTGCAGAGAACCAAGAGCAAGTGGTATAACTACAAGGACGAAATGGAGAAGACCATGGCAAACGTGGACCGCCTGAAATCGAAGAATGTTCCGCTGGATAAGAGAATCACGAATATCGGTGAGTATTATCAATTCCAGAACTCCAAGGAAGCTGCCAAGGTGAGAGTAATCGAGCTGGCTGAGAAGCAGATGAAGCGCTGGAAGAAGATGAGAGATAAGGCTAGCGATACCGAATCTATTAACTTCGCTAATCAGAATATTGACAGGATCATGACGGATGCGGTAGATGAGCTGGATAAGCTGGAATAAATATAAAAAAAGGAGTGGGCGCAAGGCTCACTCCTCTCTTGTTTATAATCCTAATGCCTTTGTATGAGACATTTTGTTTTCTCCCTTTGTCAGCTTTATTGCATCTGATTCATAGAAACATCTAGAACAGAAGCAATCAATGTAAGGAGTATATTTATAGTAGTGTACTTCGTTTACACTATATCCTTTTTTGATTAAAGGGCATGAGCTATTCGAATGAATGGTTTGCTTGTGATTAGACAAATCCCTTTCTATGAAAACGTAACTGCCTAACTTAGTTGGCATAAAATAATATACAACAACTAGTACCATCCCAAAGAATAGCAAGGCTAACAAACGTACATGCTGCCTTCTTATTTTCGGAGCGAAGTGCATATCATACATTTCTTTTTTAGAAACTATTGCACCGTTTGTTTTACCTACTGTACATATACGATACAATGACAGACAGGATAAAATAAACAGAACCACAAATATAATAACCAAAATAATTGTTTCCATACGCTACAAGCTTTATTTTTATGCAAAGGTAGCGAAAATATTGATAGGTTGTATCGGGTTGAGGATGATTTCTTTATAGTTTAGACTTTTACTAAATAAATGAGCAGGAAATGACTCAGCATAAAATGCTGAGGAACAGTGGTTTGGAGGGCGAAAAAATTATTTTGAGCATAGTTAGGCAGTGTGCAAGGTTCTTCGTAACTTTGCACCAAGTTCAATAGTGAACGAAACGATTAATCTATCATTTATTATGTCAGAATCTAAGACATACATCTTTGGTGAAAACCAAAACGGAGGTTCAAACGGAATGCTTGGACTCCTTGCTCCTCTGCTCCAGAAGCAGGGTGTGGATCCAAACGTGCTTCTCGCCATGAAGGGTAACAACGGAATGTGCGGTGAAGGCGGCTGGTTCATGTGGGTTATCTTCCTCTTCTTCCTTATGGGTTGGGGTGGCAATGGCTGGGGCGGCTTCGGCGGCAACGGTCGTGGCGGTATCGCTAACGAGATTAACAATGACTACGGTCGTAGCCTCTTGATGGATGCCATCGGCGGTAATCGTAACGCTCTCAGTAATCTCGCTACTCAGCTCAACTGTACTGAAGGTCAGATTCAGAATGCTATTTCTGCCTTGACTTCTCAGGTTCAGAGCGTAGGTAATCAGGTAGGTATGAGCGGTATGCAGACCATCAATGCTTTGCAGCAGGGTAATATGCAGATTGCTCAGCAGATTGCTAACTGCTGCTGCGAGAACCGTCTGGCTATCTGTCAGCAGACTGGAACCTTGCAGAATGCCATCAACAACGTAGCTACCGGTCAGGAGCGTGGCTTCTCTAACGTGGCTTACGAGACCCAGAGACAGACTTGCGATTTGCATAACGCTATCAAGGAAAGCACTCAGACCATCGTTGACGGTCAGAAGCAGGCAGAGATGCGTGAGATGCAGAACAAGATTGATTCTCTGCGTGAGGAGAACAGTACTTTCAAGTCTTCTGCTATGACTTCTCAGATTGTTGGTCAGGCTGTGGCTCCTATCAATGCGGTATTGGCAGGATTGCAGAGTGAGGTGGCTGGTATCAAGTGTAAGTTACCCGAGACCGTGACTACTCCTTACAGTCCATTCACAGCGGTTCCTAACTGCGTGGCTTATCAGGCAGGATTGTATGGACTGAACGCTGCTAATGCAGGATTCTGGGGTTAAAGAAAGGAGGCTGCTATGTTATGGTTAAGACCTTACACCTGGGTGAATCGTAACGGTTCGGCGGCTATCGCTTCTACAGGCGTGGCGGTGAATACTGCCAATGTGGTGTTCACCTTTAAAAACCACGCCTTCGTGAATGCCAACTACAGAGGAACGATTTTCGTAAATCTGAAACAGGCTATCCCGACTGGAACGACTGGTACGCTGCCTATCCTTTTCGAGACCAACGGAGCAACCCAAGCTGTAACCAAATTCAATGGTGATGCTTTGACGGTTGCAGACGTGCCGGGAACCGGAGTAGTTCAGCTCTGGTTCGAGCGAGATACTAACACCCTTCAGCTGATGACGGGTATTGTTTAACAAACAGAATAGATAATAGGAGATTACATTATGTTTCAAGGACTACGAACAAATTCTTTATTCTATGTGCTCGATAAGGGTGAGAACCCGAGCTTGCGAATCGGTCAGGTTGTTTCGGTTAGCAACCCTCAGACGAGATACCCTTCTTTCAATAATGGCTTCACTCCTCAACCTATGGAGACTGTGGTTGATGTGAAGGTGAAGATCAATGACGAGGAAGTGGATTTCAAGCAGCTACCTGCTAACGGACAGATAGCCAACGACAAGAATCTTGTGGTAAGTGATAGCAAGGATGCCATGAGTTCCGAGGTCGATGCAATGCTGAGACAATCCAAGGCGATACTGGAGAGCGTAGATTACCACGAGAGAGTCGTAAAATCTTGCGAGGGAATGCTACTGCAACTCAACCCCCAAATAGCCAAGGAGAAGGAACAGACCGAGAAAATCAACAAGCTTGAAGGCAAGGTTTCCGGCATTGAGGGCAAGATTGACAAGATGATGGGATGGCTCCAACAGAGCATCAATAAGTAATCTTCTATCTATTCACTTTAATATCTTATGATTATGGTAATGATTGAGATTACAGAAGACAAGTTCGATGGCTTGTATGAGAACGTGGAGAAGGGCTTGCGCTGCTTGGATAAGGCAATGGACTGCCTGGGCGAAATGAAGCGCGAGGGCAGACGTGACCGATACGGCGAGCGCAACCGCATGCCCGATTATAGAGGTCGTGGAGGCAGAAGTGGTATGCGAGAGCATGAAGAGTACGACGACATGCGCCAACGTGAAGACCGTGGACGTGATTACAGAAGTGATTACGGAGAAGATTACTAACTAGTTTGGGGTGTGCTCAAAAGTGGGCATACCCCTTTCTTAAATTGATTGAGATTATGGGAAGAAAATACAGACAATCATTAAATGCCTACGATTATCAGCCAGAGGAAATGAAGGCTTATCTTCGCTACAACGGCTGGCACTTCAACAAGAAGATGTGTGAGTGGGCAATCAAGCAGATGCGGAAGAATGGAAAGCCTATCCGCATCATGAGTAAGGATGATATTGAGGAAATCCTGAAGAAGAACAATATCGTGCTGGAGAATAATGTGGGCTACGATGCAGTTTACATCGCACACATGTGCCTGGCGGATTTCTACGGCTCGTCTATCACAGAGGAGAAACAGATGGCTCAGTTCATCAAAGACTACGTGGATGATGAGGATCAGCAGGATGGTTTCATCTTCAATAGGTTTTATGCTGATACATCGTTTAATGGTATAGGCATTCCTTGGGAAGAGATATTGTAGCAATGTTAAGTGTTGAATGTTAAATGTTGAGTTAGAGAGTGACTGAGCAGGAGATTTACATAAATAGGTATGACTGGACCGTACACGTAATGTACGATGTTCACTCAAAGGATGCCATGAAGGTAAGAAGGCATCTTCGGGATTTGGGGTGCAGCGGCATTCCTCTCGAAGATGCCTGTAATCTCGTGCTCGAAGGTGAAGCGAATAAGGGGATAACCTATTCTAATGTTGATGTTCGCAAATCGGTGGTTGTTATTGGGTGGACCACTTCAAAAGCAGAATATATGAATAGCCTCAGCCACGAAATGCTGCATGTGGTTCAGCATATTTCCGAGCAGTTTTTGATAAATATGTATGGGGAGGAGGCTTGCTATTTGCTTGGTGGATTGGTGCAGGCTTGCTGCAGAAGAAAAGTGTGAATCTTTCGACTCATCCTTCTTCTTTATATATAGATGCCTTTACTTACATAGGAAATAAGTATTTCTATATTTAAATTGTAAGTAAAATACTTATTGACTTGCTCACCTCAACAAAACTAAGTATCTTTGCAGCGTTATCAGGTGATAACCTCAGCCACTATGTTTAGGAGTGAGGTGGCGGCTCCAAATAAAACAAGTTAATATGATAATAGTTAAGGGATATTTCAATGCTGTAGAATATGATGCTATCGTCAGATATGCTAGATTTCTCCCAGAATTTGATGAACCTTACATATTTGAGAGAAGTACTAAAATGTACAACGTTATTCTTTTAAACGGAAAAGACTATACAAATGCCCCAATAGTTTTAGGGTGATTTGTTTGTTCTGAAATTGATGGTGTACATAGAAGAAATTTCAATACTCTAGCCCTGCAAGGTCTTATTCAAGAGTTTCTGTTAAAATATGGCTGTGAGAGGTTCAATGGGAAATGGGGAGCTGTTTTAGCTCCCCATTCTTTTATGATAAAGTCAGCGACCTAGAGTTCTAAGTATCTAGGATTAAACATCTGCTCCTGTAAAATCAACCCATTTAGTTCCTGTCCAATAGATAGGTTTGTTTAGTGTTGTATCAAAATAATAAGTACCAGGCATATCATAGTGCTTTCTGTTAGTGCTATCTCCATAATTCTGTTCCTGTGTAGATGGACTCATAGATCCTAAAAAGAATTTATCATCACCTTCTAACTTAGTTGGTGTAAAAGCAACTACATTTGATACTTCACAAAGTATATTAAAGAAAATAAATAGATTTCCAGAAGCTGTAATATTGTCTTTTTGAGCTAAACAAACAATATAAAAGCCTTCATCAGTTGGTATTGTTGCACTTTCTGTTTCATTGTTTTCTCCTTTAATACTCATCCACCCTTTAGATTTATAAAAACTATAAAATGTCTTGATATTTGGACCTTTTGTAGTACCAAGTATTGTTTTAGCTTTATTCAATGCGGTTTTCATTCCAAAGTTATGTATTTTTCCATTTGATATGAAATTTCTTGTGACATTTACTCCATTTACAAATGGTGGATATATATAATGAACTTGATTTGGATTTAATTGAAGAATACATTGATCTGTAAATGTATTATAATCTAAATGAGTTAAATCAACATTGCCATCATTAAATGTTATAATACCACTAAATCTAAATTCATCTTTTCCACTAGGATGGCTTAACTCTAAGATATTTATATTAGATATTTTTATATAGACATCTTTTTCTGCTCCATTATTATATGCAACACCATTAACAATACGGACAGATGAGTTTTTATCGAAACCAGTTATATTAAAGTCACCAATAACACCTTCCCAATAATTTCCAATAAGGTCAAGATGTGTAAGTTGTGAGATACTTATACTATCACTTACACTAACTTGTATAAGATTATTTTTTATTTCAATATATTCTCTAGCACCAGTAATATTAAAATTATGGTGGCAAGCTTCAAATAAGTTTTCAGTTATACTAGTACAATGGCAGCCTGCAACTGTATTATTACCACCGGTCATAGTAATAGCATATTCACATCTCATAAAAGTATTTCTAAGAATGCTAATATCAGCAATTTGAGAGTATTGGTCTGCATTTATAGCTTCGAAATCAATGGCTTTATAAAAATCAAGAACATAATTATCTATAAACTTGAATGGTCTTGCGGGTGCTCCAAAAGCATCAGAATAAATTAAAACAGTCTTTTTTCCAATCCATCCATGATCTTGCCAACCATTAATAGCATCATAGCCATAATCTCCAAAGAAACGCATGTTTCTAATATCAACACTAAAACAATTATGTCCATTTCCTCTGCCTTTAAGATAAAATGCAGTGGTGCCAGGTTTAATAATTATAGAAGATGCTACAGTTTGCTCTTTTGGTCTCGTTCCATCACTATCTACATAATTATGTGCAGCAGAAGCATCTCCCCATATATTTAATGAATCTATAACCTCTATTGTTTTTCCTAAGCAATATCGTCCATGTACTTTAATATAAGTATAGCAGTTGTAATATTGCCAATCTACAGCTTTTTGGAAAGCAGCAGTACAATCTTTTTCTCTAGAATATTGTTCTTCTGATGCTAATTCCTTAGCACCAAACCAACGAATATCAAATTCCTTAAAATTAATACCACCGCCATAAGACAATGAATCTCCAAATATTTGTTGTGGTGCTGTTATTAAGTTTGTTTTATCACCAATAATTTTGCCATTATTTAATAATCCCCCGTTAAACTTCAAAGTGCAACCTTCCTGCATTTCAATAGTTTCTCCACCTAAATCAAAATCATATCTAATTTCATATACTGTGTTAGGTTGATTAATCATAGCTGCCGTTAGGATGTTTTTCTTAACACCGCCAATGGTCTGGATGTTTTTCTCCAGCACCTTATAGCCCTTGCCGGAAAACTCGGTAGGATCATAGGGACGGTTGCCAAGAACAAGCTGCTTGATCTTGTTCCAAAACGCCAATAAACCTGTATCTGTCAATATCTTCATTTTCTATAATCTTTAAGTTAATGAATTAATGTAATCCTCTGTGATTTCTACCAAGGATGATAGCTTTGCCTTATCGGCATTGGTGTAGTCGTTAGACGAGAGACCATAGCCTTCAACCTTGTCAACCTTCTTGCCTAGCTCAGTTGTCAATGTTGTGGTCTTCACGTAGCCAGACAAGTCAACGCTTGTAGTAACCTCACCCAGCTTCTCCCACTTGGTTGCATCATAAGTATCAGAAACATCACCCGTATAGATATACTCGGCATAGATGTTCCTGTCACCTGTAGTGCCAGCCTTCATCATATAAATATGCTTCTTAATACCTGTTGTAGGTAATTCTGTTACAACTTCTGCAAAGGTAGTATCTATATTACCTAATTGAGACAAAGGTACACAACCATTACTATCAAGTGTAGCAACACCATTAGCCTTACCTTTTTCCGAAGACTTAACAAACATACTCTTGCACTTATTCCAAAGAGTAGAAAGTCCTGTCTTACCTAAATAATTATATTCTGCCATATCTAAAATGATATTTGTATTGTTACTTATCTAGCAAGTCATTAACCTGCTCTGCAGTTAAATCAGAATCAATGAATGAATCCAATTTCAGACGAGTATAAGAGTTGTCGTTTTCATTGATCTTGACCTTCTTCTCAAGTACTTCAACTTTTCCATTAAGAGAAGCTGGAAGAGGTGGCGTTTCTTCATCCTCGGGAACATAACTTCCTTCTGTAATCTTGTCAATATCATCTTCCGATATGGGCTGTATTTCATTGATTTTCTTATAAAGATAAGTCATTTGATTAATCAAATCCTCAGGCAACCCTATGGCAGCTTTCAGAATACTAGCAAGCATAGCACTCAGATGATACAATTCTATAGTCCCCTTTTGAATTTTTCTTCCACTCACGCAATCGTCACGTATCTTATCTGTGGTGACGGCTTGGTCATTAATGTCGTCAGTCTTCATTAATGGCACCAAGCCGCCCATTTTCGGATCTTCTCTAAATGTAGGCATATTTGATTTCTTTTGGTTCTGATGAAGTGAATATCTGAATCTTTATGGTTTCGGGAATCACCCGAAGGCGAAGCTTGAACTCGCTAGTGTTCTTGTGGGCACGGATGGGAACTCTCGGTTTCTTGCCATCGCCCCTATCCTGTCTGATTACCAGCTTTCCTGGGCGCTTGAGCGTAATCATCAGGTAGATGTCACGCTGCAAGGTTATCTCCGGGGAGACCCATGCCAGTTCTTCTTCGCTATAATTCGTAGATACATACTCCATGATTTCATTATTTTGATGTTTGACTAACGCCTAGCTGCTGCAAGGCTATCGTGTACATTTGCGTAGCCTTGGTATCATCGTAGGCTGAAAGCAATAAGAAGGCGAGATAGTAGATGAAGGCATTCTTCAAGCGGTCTGGGATAGCTACATCTGTAGAATCGGTCGTACTTACGTTCTTCGGAACACCCACAAAGGAAATGACCGCTTCCGTAGGCTTGGGCTGCAAGAGGATTTTCAGAGGATTCTCACGCATAATAGCCGCCTGTGGTCGGTCGATAGTTCCCTTTGCCGTATCATCAAACATCATGACAGCCTCATCTTGGGTATCTTCTATAGGTACAACAGCCTTGAACCAGCCATTGCCACGAATGCGAGAGATATTGATTACCTCGGTATTGGCATCCATCGTGACTACTCCGATGCTTCTCAGGGTATCGTAGTCCTGCACTTGGAGGGTGGCAGAAGAAGTACCTATCTTCTTGGAATCAGCCAATGCAGCAGAGGATGATGCGGTAACGGCAATCCAATGCAGGGCATCGTTGATTTTTGCCTTGATGATGTTGTCCATATACAAATCATCCTTCTCATCTGTGATTGATGAGAAGTTGTTGGATTCCTCGTCTATGCACCAACGAACTGCCTTTATGATGTCTTCTACCTTCATTTCACCTTATTATATATGTTACTCCTTGCCGTAATCAGGGAAAACAAGACCAGCCTTGTCTGCATGCTTCATGGCAGTTTCAAGGGTTCTGCAATCCTTGTCAAAACGGCTATTTACGTAATTGATAACCTCTTCGGCTGTGCGAATGCCGGTTACCTCTTCCTTCTGGGCTTTCTTCGAAGGCTTCTTTGCATGCTCATTAAGCGCCTCTTCCTGCACAATATCCGACTCTTCAAGAGTTGTACGAATACAAGTAACCTTTCTGCTCCTTACCAATTCATGGTTATCCAAAAGGTCTTGCGCATACTTGTTGCGAAGAGTAAGCTCTGGGCATTTGCGCATGTAAGTGTTGCCATGAGTAAAGTTGTAGCGCATAGAATTACCGCCAGCACCGGAAATCGTAAGGCTTACATTATTACACAGCTCGTTATATCTATATGTCTTAATCATTATTTTCTATTTTAATAACAAAGGGACAGGGCTATTAACTCCTGCCCCTCTGCGTGATTTATATGTTAAAGATGAAAAAGATGTCTTATGCAGCAACATCCATGCCGGCATACAAGTTCCACTTAGTACCATCGTACTCGTAAACCTTGCCCTTCTCGTAGGTTGTCTCATCCTTGGTGTAATCCTCTGTCAAAGCCACCTTCATGCCCTTAGAAGCAGTGTCAGGGAGAGCCTTCAGAGATATAATGCTGTTCACGATACCTGTAACACCAAGGTTGGTGATGAATGCCTCTGGACCAACCAGGATAGAGTTGTAGCCACGAAGAGCGATACAATCTGCCTCAATGTGCATGTATCGCTTAGCCTCACGTGGGTCGTAGCCATCCTTGCTCATGTCATTTGTCTTATCCTTGCCCTTCTCCTTCACGTAGTGGCGAGCACCCTTCAAGTCCATACCAACCATGCAGTCTTCCATGTGCATCATGTCAAGAGTCTGATCCCAAACGAAATCAATAGTACCATAGTTGTCAACGTAGCGAGAGAAGGTAATGTCGATTTCCTTGTGGGTAGAAAGAACCTCGGTGCGACCCTTAGGAATCTCAATGTTCATCAGGCGCTTGATTGCGTTCTTGCCACAGAACATATAGATGTGGTCTGACTCAGAGAAGTCTGTGAACATCAACATACTGATAGCAGTCAGATCCTCGTACTTGTAAACCTCACCGATACCATACTGGTTGGTCAGCTGATTCAAGATACCATCTGCGAAGTAGGTGTACTCATCAGCACCATCATTTGTGGTAGAGTGAATGCGAGCCTTGGTACCCATCCAGTAAGAACGCTCAGCACGCATCTTGTACTTGTTGAGTGCATCTTCCTTCATATCCTTCACGGTATGAGGAATTTTCTTCTTCATGGTCTCGAAGTCCTCGGTGAAGACGATAGAGAATGCTCGCTTCTGGAGATAAACATCAGCAGAACGTGGCTGGTAGTTCTCTGCAGGAACCTTCATCTGAGACTCAGAGAGCGCTGTAGAAGCTGCCAAAATAACTGTACCAACAGGAATGTCCGGGCAAGTCATGTTTTCCAAGAACTCGCAATCGGCATTCTCTTCGTTAGCCTTACCGTTGATAGCCTGCAAGGTAACCTCAGTACCAGACTTATTGGCGCTGGTAACAAAGAGAACCAAACGACCCTCACGTACTGTAGTAGAGCCACGCTTGTAACCAGCTACGGTAGGAACGATAGCAGTAGAACCCTCGTAGAAAGGCTTCAAAGAGCCTGAGAAGTTGGTCTTGGTAAGCTTAATGGAAGCACCGGCAGTAATTGGCTGTGTAACCTCACCGTCCAAGGTCTCACCACCATAGCGTGCGTGCTTCTTCTTGTAGCCAGTACAAGGAACCGTTGTGGTAAACTTCTTGACGATAGAAAGAAGAGGTGTATGATATGGGCGGAACTTGGTTTCACCCGTGTCCCAGTCTTCCTCTTCAAGACCGCCTCGGTCCATCTGCGTAGCAGAAGCCTGCGTACCGGTCAATGACTGACCAGCCGTTTTACCACCAGGGGCAAGCAAATCGTTCTTATCCTTATCTACCTGCTCATTGGCAGCAGTCTCTTCGGTTGTTGCAGGCTTAGAACCCGGCTCGTTCAAGTCAGGTTCTACATCATCACCAACAGCCATTACGCCACCGCCTGTAACAACAGCAAGAAGCATCAGAATCATCTTAAAGATGAACTGACGATCAGAAAAATAATTAATTACTTTCTTCATTTTATACTTATATTTATGGATTAATAATCTTGTGTTAACCAATATCATCAAAGAAGCTGGATGCTCTCTTCTTAGTTTTCTTCTTAGCTGGCTCGTTTCCAGCACCCGAACTAGAAAGTGAAGGAGGAATACCCTCTGTTGCAGAAGAGCGAACCTTATTCTGAATCTTCTCGTTTCTAGCCTGCATAGCCGCCTCGTCTCGGGCAGAGGAAATATCAGAATCGTAGTTGTTGGCATTGTGGAGCATCTTCCATACGCCATCTGGGATGTCACCACTCTCTACCTTGTCGTGAATCTCGTAAATCTGCTTCCACATATCGTGTGCATCATCTGGGTAGAGCTTAACCAAGCGCTCGATAGACTTGCGCATGTTTTCCGTAACCCTTTCGGTAGCTTCGTTCTGCTCAGCAACTTCCTCATTGTGTTTTGCAAGAATCTCGGCGAGCTTCTTGCCACCCTCAGGGTCTTCGAGCAGAGCCTTGATGTCGATACCCAAGCGAGCCATCGCATCGAATGGGTTATCTTCTGGATTCTTCTCCATATCCATCGCCAAGGCAGCGAGCCACTTGTGCTTATCGAACACCTTAGACAACGCCTTTCCGCTTTCCTCGTATCGTCCGAGTGTATCAGCATCATCATTCATAGCCGCATAACGAGCTTCCTTGTCCTCGAAATCAATGTCGGCATGGCGCTTCTTGAATCGGTCGGAGAAAGCCTTGCGGTTAGGGCGATCCTCTACCGGGGGAGTCTCTTCCGCAGCCTGTTCTGGTGAAGGAACCTGCTGTTCAGATTCTCCACCTGCATTCATCTGTTCTAATTCTTCCTTTGTCATATCTTAAACTGTTTGAAACTTTGCCGCAAAGATGCAAAGAAAATGCAATTATATTTCCGTGTTTCCGTGACAATAGGCAAACACACGGAAACACGGCAAAGAAAAAGGGATTTAAGACTATTTTTGCGCCTATAAATTAATAATGTGTAAACAAATATGGTTAAGGCGAAATTATTAACACTTAGCAAGGTAATGCCTCAGCGCAACAGATACGATTCCGTGAAAGCTCGAAAGAAGCGGCAGGAGCACGGAAAGGACTGGGAACTGTTGACCCGATGCAAGAATGCCTGGAACAATCTGAGCGGCGTGAGGGAGACCCGAGCAAGAACGATGAGATACTGCAACGGAGACCAATGGAGCGACACCATCAGGGTGTATCATCACGGCTACTGGGAGGAAATGACGGAGCGCACCTATATGGAGCGGCGCAATCAGACCCCTATGAGCAACAACATCATGATCAGCATCTTGGAATCCATCGCAGGACTCTATGCCAAGCAGGGTACGGAACCAGTATGCTTTGCTAGGGACAGCAATTCCCGACAACTGAGCGATATGATGAGCGCAACAATGCAGTGCAACTGGCAGAACACCTATATGCAGGACGTACTGAACCACGCTATCAAGGACTATCTGATAGGCGGTCAGATGTTCGTAAGAGAGTGCTGGGAAGACAGAGACCTTGAAATGCCCGATTCGTGGACAGATGCGATGGAAGCAGACCACATGTTTTTTGAATGCGGAAGCGACCCACGCCATAATGACGTGAGTCTGATCGGTGTGCTGCACGATGTGAGCAAGGAAGACCTTTATCAGAAATTCGCGCGACAGGAATACGGTTTGACGGAAAAAGACTTAGATATCATCTTCGATATTCAGGATATGGATGATAGCGGATACGGCTACGAGTTCAACGAGGAGAAGGCACTGGAGAATCTCAGCTTCGACTACAGCAACAAGGGCAAGCACTACGTGAGAGTGATTGAGGTGTGGACCACGGAGACCAAACACCGACTTCAATGCTTCGACCCAATTGCTACCACAGGAACCAGCGCTTACTTCCGGGTGGATATGGAAGATACCGCCATGATAGAGAAGCTACGCAAGGACAACATCAAGCGAAAGCAGCAGTATGACGAAATGGGCGTAGCAGAAGAAGACCGAGCCTACATTACCAGCAAGGAGATTGCCGATAAGTACTGGTACTTTACCTATATGGCACCAGACGGAACAATCCTCTGCCAGGGGGAAACTCCTTACGACTACAAGAGCCATCCATTTACGATGAAGCTCTATCCGTACATCAACGGAGAGATTCATCCGTTTATGGCGAACGTAATAGACCAGCAGAGATATATCAACCGACTGATTGTGATGAACGACATGGCTATCAGAAGCAGCTTCAAGGGCTTCAAGATGATTCCGACAACCGTATTGAACGGCAAGACCAAGGAGCAGTTTATGGAAGATGCGATAGAATACGATGGATGGATATTCTATACTCCAAAGCGCACGATGCCGAACGTGAAGCCAGAGATTATCACATCGAATGCTGTGAATATCGGAACCAACGAACTCTTGCAGATAGAGCTGAACCTGATACGAGAGGTTACAAACGTGAGCGGAGCTTTGCAGGGCAAGACCCCTTCGGCAGGAACATCGGCTGCAAGATATGCGCAGGAGAGCCAGAACGCTACCACTTCACTCTATACCATCCTATCGGATATGGACGTGTTTACGGAGAAGCTGGCAACCAAGAAGTGTATGACTATCCAGCAGTACTACGAAGACGGAAGAAAGGTCTATGACCGAAACTTCACTCAAGTCTATCAGTATGACCGACTATCAGCCCGAGATATTCACTTCAAGATCAGTATCAAGAATGCGGCAGCTACGGCAACCTACAACACGATGCAGAACGATACACTCGACAAGCTTCTTGACAAGGGCGCCATCAACGTAGTACAGTACTTGCAGAACCTGAATGCACCATTTGCCGACAAGCTTCTTGCCAGCGTGCAGGAACAGCAGGCGCAGTTGGAACAGATGTATCAGCAGCAACAGGCGATGGCTCAGCAGTATGGCGGCGGTCAGGTAGAGAACGGCATCGTACAGGGTGCAGACCAGAACGCAGTGGCTCAGGCTATGAGCATGAACAATCAGTATTATCAAACAGCATAAGTTATGGCAGTAACAGAACAGACAATAACAATAGGGTATGCCGACATCAAGAGCAAGGTGAAGAAGCATTTCTCCATCATCGGGAAAAGACTTTCCGATAAGCAGGGGAATATCCTCTTTACTGGCGTTACCCTATCCTCGACCGAGGAAGACATATTAAAGCAGTATGTGAAGGATGCGGCGGAGACATTCGTGAGCAGCTTCTCTCCACTGATAGCCGGCTACACGGACAACACCGATGATGTGGTATTCACCTATCAGCGGAACAGAGTGAGCGAAAGCAAGGCGAACGCATTCTGTAGTCTCTTCAAGAGCTATGTGGTAGATTACGTAGCCTATTCTGTGCTATCCATGACCTATGCTGATTCTGCAAGGAAGTATGCAGACGATATGACGAATCACGTGAACTCTGCATTGAAGCTGATCTTCCAGAAGGATGCGCCGTCATCTGTAAGCGGAAACCTGAATGATATGACAGGAGAAGTAATTTTGAACTAAAAAGATAAAGCTATGATTATAAAATTTCAAATTGTAAAGTCGGTGGTGATTGGAGCCGTGAAGAGAGCCACCTACCTGAAGGCAAAGGTGGATAGTGCGGCTGACGAGAAGGCTATCAAGTTGGGATTCAATGAGGCTGCTGGTGATGATGAGGTTCACGAAGCAACGCTCACCCATGATTTTGATACGGCACTGGAGATTGTGAAGACACTTCTTGCCGAGTATCTTGTACCGAATGCGCAGACCATCGGTGACAACATTATCTACTACGACTCCAAGACGGATGATGTGGTAGAGTTTATCATCAATGCCTCCAGAAGATGCAACGGAACCTTGACCGATACACTTGCCCGACTGGTATCAAAGTATGTGGAAGACTACGTGATTTTTCAGTGGTGGTTGAAGACTACCAATCTGAAACAGGCAGAACCTTATCAGGCTTCACTCAGCATAGATGAGCAGAGCATCCGCAGATGTTTCGTACTGAGCGGTCCAGTAGTTCCAACCGTTCCTTACACCCAGCATCTTACTGCCAAGGTGGATGGAAGCTGTGGTGATGGAGCTATCACGATTGCCCTGGAGGAAGAGGACGTGAATCTCTCCTACTCTATTGACGATGGAGCCATTGATGATATAGAGGCGAGAAGCAGCGACCCTAGCATCATTGAGATTCAGCGCAGCCCAGACCCTTATACCTTCGCCCTGAAGCCAAGGAATACCGGTGTGGCAACCGTCACCCTCTTCTCCCGACACAGCGACAACTTGAAGAGAGAGGTGGAAGTAACCGTAGCAAAGGAGGTATAGAATGGAGTTCAACGCATTACACCCAACACATTTTATCCGTGAGAGAGGATGGAAGCCCGAGCCGAATCCTTTTCTTCCAAAGCCTCCACGCCCGGCACACAAGTACTACAGCAAGCACATCTTCATCTATGCCAACCAACTCTGGTATGACATTGATGCAGCTACGAACATGGTGGGCAGGGCAAGACGAGGCAATCAGACGAATCAGGAAGACATCATCCCTACCAGCGAGAACGATAAGGAAAGACCGCTCTTCTATCGCTGGTTTGACAAGTATCTGAAAAAGGTAGAAGGAATCCTATCTGCCTACGTGATGAAGCCGCAGGGAGTGGTAAGAGACAATGCCCTGAAGGAGTGGGACGAGAAGGAAATCTGGCTGAATATGCCCGACTACTGGGATGATACACGGTATGACGAGCTGGTGAAGCATATCCACAGCTACATCGTGGCTGGTGCTCTCTACGAATATTTCCTGCTTACGCTTACCAGTAAAGACCCGCTTACCGTCTCGAAGCAGGAGGAAATGAACGATGAAGAACTGGAGATACTGGATGCAGCGAGTGCCAGCAAGGCAGGAATGCTGGTTCATCCGCTGAAACCATTTGGATAAAAAGGAAGGAGAAGCTTATGGGAGAGTTTGATGATATTAAGTCGGTAAGGGAAATCATGCAGGAGAAGCGAGAGAAGGCGAAGAAGATTCTGCCAGTGAGCAAGAGCGCACAGAAAGAATTTATCCGTGACTTCCTAGCCCGACATCAGGATAAGTTTGAGGATTGTATGAACCAGTTGGCAGAATACGACCCGAAAACATACGTTACCATCTATGCTAACCTGACCAAGCACATGATACCAAAGCAGAGCGAGGTGAGCGTGACCCATGGATTGGACGAAGACTTCAAGCAGTTGGCAGCACTGGCACAGACCAAGACCGACAACAACGCCTTGGACGTGACTCAGGTGCCACAGATACAGGATGCAGATTTTGAGGAAATAAAGGAATTGAGCGATGGCATTAGTTAGAGAAGTAGATATTGATGAACTCGTAGCCGAAAACAAGCGGCGATACGATGAGATTTACGGAACCTACAACCCTTGGACGGGTGAAGGATGCTATGATTTCGAGCACAGGGAACTGCTCGAACTGCCCGACTTCATGATCAAGAAGATGTGGGTTCCCAGAGAATGTATGCGTACCTTATTATATAGGGGGCTGAAACAGTTGGGCAGCATGAAGGAGTACATCATCCGGGTATGGGGCAAGGAGTATAACGAGAAGAGTTACTACACCAAGCAGTTGAAGATGGTGCTGACCTTCGAGATTATGAAGGTGAGATTCAGGGAAGACCCCGAGTTTGCCCTGTTTGCTACCGACAAGATTGAGGATAAGGTAACTGGTGACATGATTCCTTTCAAGCTGAACTACCCCCAGCGCAAGCTCTTGAAGATTTTCGAGGATTTGCGCACCAGCGGAAGGGCTATCCGAGTAGTAATTCTGAAAGCCCGACAGTGGGGTGGTTCTACACTCACACAGCTTTACATCAAGTGGCTACAGGATTTCCGCAAGGACGGATGGAACGCCATCGTACTAGCCCAGCAGAAGAACACGGCAAAGAAAATCAAGGCGATGTACAGGAAGGCGCTGGAAAACCAGCCTGGCTGGACCATCGGAAGACCGGGAGCCAAGCTTCAATTTTCTCCTTACGAGAACTCGCCTGATGATTTCCAGGTGACAGACGGAATGAGGGCTATAAGAAGAAGTACGCTGACCGTGGCATCCTTCGAGAACTTCGATTCCGTGCGTGGTAGCAACTTCCACTGTGCCCACTATTCTGAGGTGGCTTACTGGAAGAAGACACCAGAGCATGATCCTGAGGGTGTGATTTCCTCTATTTCGGGTGGTATCAGAAACCAAGAGGATAACCTAGAGGTATTCGAGAGTACCGGCAAGGGTAACTCTGGCTTCTTCTACGAGAAATGCCAGTTGGCTATGGACCCGAAGAACAATGATGCCTATTCCTTCCTATTCATCCCTTGCTTCTTCATCGAGCACGATATGGAGGAAGTGAAGAGCGAACGAGCCTTTGCCAAATGGCTTTTGGAAAACAAGGATAAGAGTACCAACCCGAAGGGCTACCGAGAGACCGGAAAGTTCTTCTGGCGTATGTGGGAGAAAGGAGCCTGCTTCCAAGCTATCGAGTGGTACAGAAACTTCCGCAACAAGTTTACCACCCATTCCTTCTGTGCTACCGAGGCTCCAGTGGATGAAGAAGATGCTTTCCGAAACTCTGGTAATCTGGTCTTCAATCCCTACTCTATTGATGATTTGCAGAAGAAGTACAAGCGTGAACCAATCTATACCGCCGACATCATCATTGACGGCAACAAAAATGAGTCTTCCATCGAAAAGTCGAAGATAAGCATCCGAACAGATGGTGATGGAGACTTGAAGATCTGGGCAGTACCTAACTGTCTGAAAGTGGAGAACAGATACTTGGTGAGCGTGGATATTGGCGGTAAATCCTCGACTTCCGACTATACCGTCATGACAGTAATAGATAGATTCGGGATGTTGCCTACCATCAAGGGCAAGCCGAAGGTGGTGGCAAGATGGCGAGGACACGTAAGGCACGACAAGCTGGCGTGGATGGCGGCAGCATTGGCTCATTACTATGATGATGCCTTGCTGGTAATCGAGAGCAACACGGCAGACCGAGAGAAGAACAACAATACGGAAGGCGACCACTTCGGAAGTATCTTGAACGAGATAGCCGACTATTACGACAATCTGTATCAGCGCACAACAAGTCCTGAAGACGTGAGCGATGATGTGCTTGCCAAATATGGATTCCAGACCAACAAGCTGACGAAGGGTTGGGTGATTGACAATCTGGAGCAGTTTGTGGATGATATGCTCTGGGATGAGCCAGACAGGGAAATGTATCACGAGCTGAGAATCTACGAGCGGCATGATGATGGAAGCCTTGGCAATATCGTGGGCAACGGAAACCATGATGATGTACTGATGAGTACTGCCATCGGCTTGTGGGTAAGTGCCAACGATATGGAGAAGCCGAAATGGAAACAAAAGGAAAGAACTAGCAGCGGTGGCGATGGCGTTCACTCTGCTGCGAAAATCTAGGGAAATGTTGAGTGTTGAATGTTAAATGTTGAATTATTATGGAGAGAAACTTGGATAGAAAGACTTTGAGTTTCAGCAAGGGTATGACGAACGTACCGAGTGACTTGCTGAGTGAGGATAGCGAGCTTGCCTATTCTCAAAACATCATATATAGGAATGGTGAAATGGTTCCGATTCAGAGGATGGAGCCTTTCGGCACGGTGGGCGGCACGATTTTATTTATCCACAAAATGGCAGACTTCGAGAATATCATTACCTATGACAGAGACCCCGGAACAAACAAATATACCATCAGATGCTACAAGAAGAGCAACATCAATACTCCGATTGGAACTTTTGAGGGTAAAGGAGAAGTGAAGGACGCACAGGCGGTGGGGAATACGCTGGTGCTGGCTACAGATAATGGGCTGAGATATATCCTGTACAAATCAGAAACTTATAAGGATTTAGGAATGAATATCCCAGACCTGAAATGTAACTTCACCTTCGAGAAGCCATCCGGTAATTACATACCAGAAGAGAGCGAAAGAACCTTGATGAATGTTTCAAATGATGTGGATGGACCCGATGGCTGGAAATGCTATTATGATGCGAACGGTAAATTCCTGCATGCCGCTGGTGATGAACCTAGCGGAACGTTCCAGCAAGGTGTGTATCATCATTTCTCCATCAAAGTATCTACAGACGGTTCACACGAAAAAGGATTTCAGGAAACGGTTCAAGGTCATGTTGCTCAAGCAATCAACTGGGTAAAGAGTAAGAACATGTTTGCGTTTCCTTTCTTCGTCAGATGTGCGTTCAGGCTCTTCGATGGCTCTTATGCCAAGATTACTACCCCATATATCTGCTATCCTACGATTAACAGAAATTGCCGTTTCAGCGCTGCGACTTTCGACCGCACCCATAACACATATATGGATCTTAAACAAATGAACGGCAAAGAAAGTATCTTTTACTTCATCGAATATAGCGAACTGAAATTCAAGTTTGAACCGATAAGCAATGATTGGAGAGACATTATCAAGGAAATTGTAGTCTTTGCCTCTGATCAGGTCCTGCCATTCCGTTTAGATAGCGGTTGGAAATTAGTTTCTCCAAACGATACCTATATGAAACCTTCCGCTAATTTCGGCTACGACAAGTATAGAGAGCTTCCGTTTAACTACGACAAGCAAGCGATGGCTTCCCAGACCATCACTGTACATAGTGAAATTCAGCCGGAATATAAAACGGACCAGGAAATCATAGATGAGCTGCTGACCAAATCACAGTTCTACAAGCTGTTTTCTGTAAAGGCATCAGATAAGATTATGGATGGAAACTGGCATTACTCTGTTAACGGAATAAAGGACGGAGATAGAACATTCATAGCGAAAGGGGTAGTAGAAAACCTTACGACACAAAACCAACTGAATGTTGATGATTATTACGGATGGGCAAAGGCTACAGCAGAAAGACTGTACACCTATAACGGCAGACTCCAAGCCATAGGATTGTTGCGTTACCCATTTGAAGGTTTCTCGAATTTTACAGGAAGAGACTTGACGGATGATGAGCATTACTATATGTACACCCATATCGTAACAAATACTTCTGATACTTGGGCGATGAATATCGCTTCGGTGAATAAATCGTTCCTGCGTGGATGGATTTATTATCCAGATCCAAACGCTACAGAAATCATTCTTTATTCGGGCGAGAAATATCTTAGAATTCCATTAACCATACACCCAATGTTGAATGGCTCCTATTCGTTCACCAATCTTCCGTCAGCTGAAGGTGATGCGGAATTTGAAAGTATCACCGAAGATGAAATGATAGAACTGGTCAAGAACCTTAACCAGCCCGAATATCTTGATTCCCAGATTTTCACTTCGGTAGTGAACAATCCGTTTGTGTTTGAGGCTTCGGGCGACAATACCGTGGGTACTGGCAAGATTCTCGGTATCGTGGCTAACACGGAGGCGGTAAGTCAGGGACAGTTCGGTCAATATCCTCTGCTCGTCCTTACCGATGAAGGCATCTATGCCATGAGCGTGAATGCAGAGGGACTTTACTCCAGCATACACCCTATATCCAGAGAGGTTTGCAACAATGCTGATTCAATTACCCCTACCGACAAGGTGGTTTACTTCACTTCCGAAAAGGGATTGATGGCAACATCGGGCGGCGAGGCTGTTTGTGTATCGGGGCAGTTGAGCGGTGGAAAGAACAGAGGATTGCCAAGCAGTTTCCTGCCTTTCAAGACTTTCTTGGAGAACTGTCTGATAGCCTACGACTACAAGGCTTCGCTGCTGAGAATATTCAACAAGAAGACCAGCTATCACTATGTATATAATATGGTGGATAAGATTTTCTCTATCTCCCACAACTATACCGGCAGCAAGATTTTCTGCAGAACGGTAGCCAACAACTATCCCGACAATCTTGTGCAGTTTGATGATAGTACCGTTTATTCCCTTACCAACATTCCATTGGCAGAGGATGATGCCAACGACTATGACTGCGTAATGACTACCCGACCTTTGAAACTGGGCGGCTCTACCATTCTGAAATCATTGAGAGGCTTGAAACATCTTTTCGATTCTGATGCCGGCACGGTAAGTGTAACAGTCTATGGCTCCAACAACGGCAAGGACTGGATTGCGCTGAGGAGCCTCTTCGGTAAACCGTGGAAATACTTCAAGCTGGAGTATTCTTTCAAGAACTTCAAGGCAAGCGATTCCTTTGCCGGGTCCATCATAGAGACTCAGAGCAGAAGGGAAGACAAGATAAGATAAATCCTTCCATAAGTTTGATAACATCAAGAAGGCGGCTACTCGTGATGAGCAGTCGCCTTCGACATTAAAACACTAACAAACTTATGCTGAACGTTTCCGTTCTATGTAGATTATGAACCATTCCATCAAATAACCTATGACGAAGCAATAAAGGTGGAGGCATCCGTTCACGTTGTCTAACAGCATCGTGAAGAGGATGAAGGGTCCAGCCTTTCTGATTGCATCTTTCCATCGCCCTGTCCTGCCCCACATGATACCGAAGACAGAAAAGAGGAATCCAGACAAACCCATCGTTGGCTCGGTGACGAACATCGGCAGGTAACTGGCTGCTACGGCTACTGCAAAAGCCTTGACAGGCGAAATCCTGCCCTTGATCTGCCAGAGTACCAACAGATTGATGGAAAGATGAAAGCCATTGACGTGGAAGAAACTGTATAGAAAATGATTCTCCCAGGGGCATCCGTGATAGAATCCGATGTGCCAAGTGCAAAGAATGATGCAGATGAGCGACAGAATCGCCTTCAATCTGAAACTATTCATGCTTACCATCCCTGTAACCTTTCCCATATCGCTTGCAATTATAGAAAATATCCTCGGCTGATCGAGGAGACAGAAAGAACTCTGGGGCTGGCTCTCCTACCAAAAACTGGCAGATGAAATGGAGCGACTGCCCGATAAACTCCTTCTTCTGAGATACTGCATTCAATCTATCGAACAGAGAATAGTACATTCTCCTTCTAGGTTCCGTCATTGCATCCACCTCAGAGAAATCGCCTACCACCATCTTTCTGAGCTTCTCGAATGCCTGCTTGGGATTCACGTAATATCTCGGTGCGGGATGAGATACTATCTTCGCCCACGCCTCCTTTGCGGTGTGGCAGGTGGGTGCTACCTCACGATAAGTCTTCATCAGGTCTTCCCGTTGCTTTTCAGTCAAGCTATAATTGGTTTTCGTCATACGCTTTACTCGTTAAATCGTGCTACAAAGGTACGAATAATCTAGAATACGTCCAAATAAATAATATATTTTAATATTTTGCTCATTTTTTATGGTTTTGTGCAGGAATATTTTTATCTTTGCACCGACTAAAACATTTAGCTACCGTTTTCTAAGAAACAGCAACTAGATCAACGATATCAACATAAAATTGAAACAAAAATGAAAAAGAGTATTAACAACGCTCTCTCGGAAGAGGAGCAAAGGATGGTTCTGCAAGGTTTGCTGAGCCGTAAGATTTGGAGGTTTTATGAACTCCTGGCAAAATGGGCACCGATACCACTGATGTTGTGGCATTGGTATGGTATATGGGACTATGGGCATTGTCCTAGACCTACCATACTTAATACGAATGATAACGGAAACTGCATCATCTGGATTTACTTCCTGGCATACATTTATATGCCTCTCTGCATGATTCCTGTGAGTTTCTTCTTCAGATACTGCTGGATTTTCCGCATCCCATTCTTCTATTTCATTGGCGTCAATGCCATCAGACTGTATTATCGGCACTGGCTCATCACTCCAGACCAACTGGAGACGCACCATGTATTTATCATTTTTACATTAATATTATATGCCTATGGATTTATCAAGATCGCTATCACACGTAGCAAGTGCCGCATTCCAGATGTTTCAGAATGGAGAATGCGGATTTTCAGAGGAAGAAGAGAGAATAGTACAGAAGAATCTTCTGTACTGGATGGAAAGAAGACATCACTTTGATGAGAAGCTGGGAAGAGCCTGCATCGCCAACATCTACTACTTCAAGGATGATGTGACAAAGGAGTATGCACCATTCTTCGGTTACGAGGAAATGAAGGAGGAGTACGACAAGCAGGCTTGGATGATTCCCGACTACACGATGTGGGACTTTGCCGTGACCATGAACAAGATGTTTGCAGAGAACATTGATGTGATTGGCAAATGGTCGAGAAGCAAGGAGACCTTGAAGAAGAGAATCTCCGAACTATCAGTGAGTTTCCTCTGCGACGAGTCAACCAATCACCCCACCGATAAAATTTGGTGGTACATGAACAGTTAGACGGAAACACGGAAAAAGCTATCTGAAAACCCCTTATCTTTGCGCCATTAATCAATATTAATGGTATATATGACAGAGATTATTCATACATTTTTGCAAGAGCACCTGTACAGATCGGCATTGGTTATTGCCATCTGCATGGGTGCTCTTATCATTTCTATGGGCGTGGACCTGTTCTTTGGCATCAAGAAAGCGAAGGAGAACGGACTGGCTACGACAAGTACAGGATTCAAGAAGACTTGCGACAAGGCGAGGAAATACTTCTCTCCCTTCATGGTGACGGTCTGTATAGACCTGATAGCCTGTACGGTTCTCCCCTTCCCTGTCTTCTCTATGATATGGGCAGGCTATTGCGTGTTCTGTGAATTTGTTAGCGTAAGAGAGAAGAGCTGGCAGAAGGCTGAGATACGGAAGCAGGAGAAGACGGTAAGCATTCTTCTGGAGAACAAAGAGGACCTTGCTAGGGCTTTTGCCGAGATTATGAAGGAACAGGAAAAGGAGAAGGAGAAGGAGGGCAAGGTATGAGACTGATTGAGAGAATTTTCGTTCATTGCACTGCCTCTTCTCAGAAATGGGGCGTGAAGGAGCTTTGGGATGAGTTCAAGCGCAAGGGTTGGAAGAACCCCGGCTATCATTATGTGATTACAAAGGATGGTGGCATACATCAGATGCTGCCGGTAGAAATGGTTAGCAACGGTGTGAAGGGATATAATTCTACTGCCATCAATATTGCCTATGTGGGCGGTATCGACTCGAAGGGAAAGGCTGTGGATAACAGAACCAAGGAGCAGAAGGATGCTCTGGTTACCCTGCTTAAACAGCTGAAAAAGAAATATCCGAATGCTGCGATTATGGGGCATCGTGACGTTTGGGGGGCAGACAAGTCGAAGTGGAAGAAGATGTGCCCTTGTTTTAATGCGAAAGAGGAATATAAAAATCTATAGCGTATGAAGTGGTATGACATAAGATTTTGGAAATGGGCTTGCATCGGTTTGGTGGTTGGAGTTATCCTGCTGGTATTCACTGGCTGCAAGACCAAGGAGTATGTGAAGGTTCCCGAGTATCATACTGAGTATATTGTGAGAAGTGATACTATCGCCCAAATGGATAGTGTGTATGTGAAGGATTCTGTGTATGTGTATCAGAAGGGTGATACCGTAGTGATAAGCAAGATTGCCTATCGAGACCGATACCGCAATATATATAAGGTGAAGCTTGATACCATCTTCAAGCGTGATTCTGTTTCTGTGCCAGTACCAGTTGAGCGGCAGCTTACCAAGAGCGAGCAGAGATTAATGACGTTGGGAAGGTGTTATATTGCTTTTTTATTCTTAGTGGTTGTTGTCGGAATCGGCTTTGCCTTCTGGTATCACAATAAAAAGTGCTAGCTTATGGGAAAGATTAGCGAAGAACTCCAAATGATAGATTCACTCTTGATGGAATTTCATGAGCGGATTCAGTCGGGAAGATGTTTGACGAATAAGCAGCAGAACACGATGATGCTGAATTTCCTGCATCAGATTGCCAACAAGGATGAGCCGATCAGTAAAGCGGAAGCGTGCGGATACGTCAAAGTTTCCAGGGCTACCTTCGACCGGCTGGTGAAAGAAGGAAGACTCCCGAAGGGCAAGAAGCGCAAGGGCTGGACCGAGCTTGTTTGGTACGAGAAGGATTTGGATAAGTACATAGATAAGTTGATTTAGGTATAATTTTAGGTTTTTTGTTTTTATAGGTTAGACGTTGTTTATTTAGCTGAAAAATCCCCACCCGGCTGTGAAGCTAGGTGAGGATTGTAGTTTTACTCGCCAAGAATATCATTGATTTTCTTTTCGATGCATTCGTCAGAAGTACTTTCCTTTATAAGGGCATCAACATCTGGCAGTTTGGCATCTACCTTATCTGCTTGCATTTTTGAGGTAAGCATACCCATTACCAGTTTCACCCAAGGGCTATTAGCCATGTTTGCCAATGAATCCTTTTTGATTTCATAGGCTTTCTTCAACTCTCCGTTATCACGGAAATATCTTAGCACTTCCGCCAATGCCAAGACAAAGTTCTTGTCTTGCATCGGGCTATTCTTTGCCTCTTCCAGTTTAAGCATTAGGAAGAGCAATGATGAATGTAAATCTGTTTTGTTCATAGTTACTTACTTTTAATTATTTATTTCTCTTTTCCAAATTGAAGTAACATGAGAAATCCTCTTTGTATTAAAAATATTTAATCGTTCCTCATATAATTCCCACTGTACTAACTCCCAACCATCAGCACCTTCCTTATTAAATGCTTTTATTATATCTGATGAGTGAAGCTTTCCCATGTTAAAAGAATAGGAAGCTAATTTGTATTCATACTTCTTCATAATCGTTTATAAACTATTAAACATTTCTTCATTCAATTTCTTCTCGTTCTTCAAAAAACTCAGGAAGTGTTTATTAAAGTCATCGTCATCCATAAGTGTTAATAAAGAAGAACTAAACAAACTTCGATAACAAGGGTGTTTTAAATCATTTGATGAGTCAATGACTTTATTAATCTCCTCTATGTTTCTAGATAATTTTGTTGCTTTGTTAAAAACATCTTTCTTCATACGCTATTTCTTTTTAGTTAAACTCATGGCTTTTGTGATGCGGTGGTCTTTTTTACCAACAAAACCATAGCATATTTTGTACTCAAAATCTCTTAATCTTCTGTACCAATAATCACTTGCCGTACTTAGATGACGAGCTTGCTTCATTATCTTCTTTGCCAATCTAATCTTCATACGCTAACTAACTTTCCAACCAAATGATGGTCGTGCTTATCGTAAGCAATTCCATACTTGAACATTTCTTCAAAAAGCATAAGACGCTCCTCGTTGGTAGCCAACCGAGTAGATTTCTTTTTATCCTCGGTCATCGTAAAATGAGAGCCTACCATTAAATTCTTATATTCCTTGTGAAGATAAAGATAGCAGAAGAGATTGTAACACTCTGGTCTCCAACGCTTACATAACACAATCCAATAATTATCTATCACAACTATATTGCCTTCAGCAACAATATCTTCAAACATATTCTTTTCCATAAGCTACTTCTTTTCGTCTAACCATTTCATCACGTGACGATAGGCATCATTTTGGTAACCTCTCATAAAATACTCAAAATTGTTTCTATTTTTAAGATAATCAGACAAATCACCTCTCCAATAACCATACAGATTATCGAGTAAAACACTTGACATTTCATTGATACAACGCTTGATGAGCTTCTGTTGCTCAACATTCTTGTTGTAATGAAAGAGTGAATACGATGCTCTTTTGAGCCATTTCCACCACTTTGAGGTGAACTTCTTTACCTCTATCTTTTCGGAAAGTTCCTCTCTTTTTGTGTGCATATCAATGAGCTTGTTATACTCTTCTATACTAATTGTTATTTGTCTTTCCATACGCTACTCCTCCTTATCGAATTTGTTGCCGACAACATAAACTTCAAATAAATTAACAAACGGCTCGTAATTGTCAACTTTATCTAAACTCTTGAAGGCAAACGTTCCTTCTTCTTCAATATAAACTACCTCATAGAGATTGTCTATACACAAACGGTCATAACTGTCATGCACTATATCACCTTCCCAAATCTCCTTTCCCTCACTATCTTTCAACCCTGTGAACTGGCAGACTGTAGAAGGGTCAACCTCATAAGTAACATTTCGGTTCAGCATGCTTTCTTTCTGACGATTTTCGATGATGTATGTATTACCATTCTCTTCGTAGAAATAGCCTTCACACCATTCTCCGTTATCAAGACGTTTAGCCTTGAATTTGATATTTTCTATTTTCATAAGCTATTCTATTTACTTAATTCTCTTTCTGCATCCAATATTAGATTGAATGCTCTTGTTCTATATCTATCTTCAAAAGTTGCATTATATTTAAGCATAGCGTTTTTTGCTTGCTTTAGCATACTTTTAACTTTATCAATATCCATACGCTATTTCTTTTTCCAATATTTACCTATTAAATAACCAATAACTCCACCCATAAAAGCTATAAATAGAACATATATGGTAAGTATAAAATAAAATCCAAACATAACTATTCTTCTTTAAGTTCTACTGGCTCATCGTTCCAAGACAATTCTTTTCCGATGAGCTTCTTGATTGTGCCATGTGGCAACCGAACTGAAGCTCCTGTCCATCCCGCATATGGAGAGGCTAAAAATTTACCTTTATCCCTATGAGGCATATAACCTTCATAAACCCATTCAGTACCGTCTGAATCAACTGCTACCCATGCCATAACTATTCCTCCACTTTTACGCCAAACGGAGTGCCATCGGCAAACAACAAATTCTTAAAGCAACTTTCAAATGTCTCATCTTCATATCCACCGAAGTCACAGCCATTAGTAATTAAGCATGTGAATGCACGATGTACTTGATAAGTAGCAAAGTACTTATCTTTAACAACGCCAAATGGCTGATGCTTTAACATCTCCAGCCAGCACTCTTCTGCGTTCTTAAATGGGCGGTACTTTGGTTCTGGCTTAATACGATACTCTGTATTATTCCAGTACTCTATTTCCTTCATTTCCGTCCAATCATTCAAGTCTTCCAAGCCTTTACCAACAACATTTGGGTCAGTTCTTGTCTCTATTACTTTACCTTCTGCAAATGCTTGCAGAATCGGATAGAATTCTTTAGCTTCAATTCTATTCATAGCTTTAATAATTTAGTTAAATACTTATCCATACTATAATACACTATCTGAGTAATAGTGTACACATAGAATGATTTACATCCTTTAGTTACTTTCATTCGTAATATAGTACTTCCTGTTATTACCCATATTGCTGGTATGATTAAAGGAAACAAAGAACCTTCAAATACGAATACTATAGTACATATAGGAATCATAAGTAACACATATACTAATCTCTTTAATACTTTCATACTTAGTCCTCCAACTCTATGTTATTTTCAGCTGCGTAGCCGTCTTGTGCCTCTTCACAATAACACCCTTCGCAAAGCCAACCTATACCAAGGTTATATCCTGGAATGATGTTCTTATTGCAATACTCACAGATAGCATCGCCAAGTTCATTTTGTAATTCTTCTCTTGTCATAATACATTCTTGTTTGTTTTGGCATAACTTTTGCTGTAAATTTAATGGCGATATTGCCAGTTTTTTAAATGTACATTTAAGTTATGGTTAAAAAAGTTACTGTTGAAATCTGCCGTAGAGCAGACAATGGGCAAATCTGTACTCGTAATTATGCAGATAAGCACCCAAAGACAACTGTTATTGAACATCGTCAGCGCAAGACGAAGTAAGAATCTCCTCAATCTTTGAGGTAATGTAACCAATAAGATAGGCGTATGCTTCTTCATTCTCAGAACAAGGAGGTACGTCTATCTTATTCATTATCTCACAAGCAGCGTGGTAAATCTCATGCGCCAAAGTACCCTTATCTTTGTTAGTCTTAGGGACATTTGGTATCCATAAGATAATATTCCCTGTACTAAGAAGAACTGTTCTTCCAAGGATATTGCTATTAATATTCATTCCTCCAAGAATAGATAGAGTATCTTCTAAACCAAATCTTGAAATCAATTCCTCCTTTAGATAGTCGTAACTTCCAAAGTGAACCATAATGTCGGTATTGTATATGCCAATATTTATTATTTTGTTTACCTTATCCATATTCTCTTCTTTTTTCCCTCCTTAGTAATTGATAATCTTCTGTGTTTTGCGAACCTTGGCAAAGAAATCAATGATTTCTTGTGAAGTTGCTTCTCTACAGAACCCTTCCTTCATCCAGTTACCAATACCATTGGACTTCTGAATCATTCCATCAGAATCTTCACCAATAATCACACCATATCCATCAGCATTGATAAAGCCATCATGGATAAACACTTTGCCATCACCATCTACTAAGATAGTTCCAGCTTTATATTCACTTAATCTCATATTCTCTTCTTTTTACCCTCTCCCTTTTACAGGAGAGGGTGGTTAGTTACTCATTAACTTCAACAAACTTTCCGTTTTTAAGTTGATACCATGTTTCAGCCTTGATGTTTTCTCCGTCAACGTACTCTGTCTTAACGCATACTGGAACATCACGACTCTTCTCATCGCTCCATTTCCATTCTGCAAGCGTTATCCATGAGCCAATCTTTGCTTTGGCTTTAGATTCGTTTCCAGCACACATAATAACGGAATCTTCTCCTGTACTGTCAATCTTAGCAGAGTCGCCCGATGAACCAATCTGAGCATAGTCGCCCGATGAACCAATCTTAGCAGAGTAGCCCGATGAACCAATCTTAGCAGAGTAGCCCGATGAACCAATCTG
>ERZ1026776.177-NODE-177-length-49089-cov-64.883183_pt1 | contig 49089 bp, 21 predicted proteins | sample MGYA00380125_ERZ1026776 | MGnify/ENA primary metagenome ERZ1026776 (study PRJEB33269, sample SAMEA4719761) | human gut metagenome | biome: human-associated habitat; feature: organic feature; material: feces | place: Cameroon | collected 2013-10 ...
GAGGTGAAGGCAAAACTGGGCAAGGCAGCCCCTAAAAAGGGCGAGGCCTACATCGTGAAGAATAAGCGCGGACAGCAGATTGGTTCGCAGATTACCCACGATGGCTATCTGCTCGTCGATGCCAGCGTGCGCCCTCACGGTTCCGCCACCTACTACGTAACCATCGGCAAACCTTACCAGCAGAAGGTATGGGCTACCGGTGCTCTCTATAAGATAAGAAAGGATGATATCGCCTGGGAAAACGACAGATGCGCCTATCGTGTATATGGTCCTGCCCTGCAGCGCACCGGCGAACGCTCCTTCGGCACCGATGTATGGGTGAAGAATACCCCCGACACCGTGGTTTACGAGCGATACGTAAAGGATATGAACGGAAATATCAAGGGTGATAAGATTGATGCCAAGGTAAGAACCCTGCAGAAGCAGGAGAAGGCTGAGAAGAACCCTGCAAAGGCGGCTGCTCTTGCCAAGCAAATCAAGGCCCTCCAGGCAGAATCAAACGAGGTGGATATCCTCACCTCCTTCCATCTGGACCATGGCAACGGATTGGATCCTTATCGCGTGGGCGCTACCCTGGGCTTGGGTGCACCAAGCCTCATGGTGGGCAAGAACCAGGTGCTGCCTTACTGCTACAAGGATTACAAGATATTGGATAACGGTCCGCTCCGCTTCACCGTAGAACTGACTTATAACCCATCTACCGTAGGCGATATGAAAAACGTGGTAGAGCATCGCATCATCTCGCTCGACAAGGGCAGCAACTTCAACAAGATGACCGTATGGTATGACGGCTTGACCACTCCTACCGATTTCGCCACCGGTTTCCCTATCCATGAGGAAGATACCGAGAGCAAGACCTTTGCCAAGGATTACGTAAGCTATGCCGACCCTACCGACAACATCGAGGTGAACAACTCGCAGGTTTTCGTGGGTGTACTCTTCCCTGAGGGCATCGACAACACTTACTACCAGCTCTTCGACAAGAAGCACGATGGTGCCACCGGTCATGCCCTGGGCTTGAAGCGCGGCTTGAAGAATGGAGAAAAGTACAGCTATTACTTCGGTGCAGCATGGAGCAAATATGATGTAAGGAGCTATGCCGAATGGCAGATTCGCATCAAGGAATACCTGGATGCATTGAAGACTCCACTCGGGGTTGAAGTGAAATAACAATGATGGATAAGACAGGTGACATGGCATAAAAAATAAAAATGCATGAGATATAAAAATCCCCCATACGCAAAAGAGCGTATGGGGGATTTTTATATTCAGAAACGTTTCAACCATCAACGTTTCTGCGTTTCACTAAAATTTATCTTCCAACAAATTCAAACTTATCTTCTAACCACAATCTTTGCAGCCTTGCCCGAATTGCCCTTCACAATCAGTACGCCAGCTGGCAACTGGCTGAGATTGATTTTTGCCACGCCATCCACCATCTTAGCAGATGCTACGCTGGCACCGCTCACGGCATATACGCTTACCGCAGAAGAAAGCATATCGCTAACCACAAGCTCGCCGGCTGCCACCTGTACATCCAGAGGCTGCTGAGCCTGGGGCCATGCAGAATCCCAGATAGAACCGATGCCGGTAGATGTGCCGTCGTCGGTGCTGATGCTCATCCAGCCGATGTTTTCCGTAACAGGATTCTTGCTGCTCAATGTGCGGTCTGGATCAGATGTGTCGGCTGCTACACGCAACTGGCAGTAAGCTGCAGCCGGACCCTTAGGACCTGTTCGGAGCACTGAGAACAGTTTTCTGTTGAAAGTCTGATACTGGCAGAGGAAGATTGGGTCTTCCAGCTTTTTACCGAACTTCACATTGTTGGTGGTAGTGGCATACTTAAAGGTAAAGGTGGTATCCTTTACGGTAAGTATCTTGCCGCTGGCCGTGGTGGTACCCTTCTCGATAGCCACATAAGATACACGCTGACCTACGATGGCTGGATACTTCTCCTTCATGCCATACTGGCGGGTCATCACCACCTTGAAACCATCCTTGGTTACATCCCATACACGCGCCATCATCGGATAATTCTTGTAGGTAGAAACCGGAGTTACGAATACCACCGGTGCCTCGGCAAATGGCTCGTTGAACTTATATTCTATGGTGTCGCCACCCACACGCAGGGCGGTGCCCGCCTCGTTCTTCAGGAGTCCTGCCTCGAAACGCAGGTCGCCTATCATGCCGTTACCTGATTTTGCCACCAGGTAAGAACTCAGTTCGCTGCCCTTTGAGAAATCATCAGCATCACCCTCGCAGTTCCATGGGAAGAACTTGGATGCAAAGTAATTCGTAGTCACCGATGATACGTTTTCCACAATGCGGGTAGAAGGATTCATATAAGATGCACTTCCGAATACCACGGCAGGAGCCTCGCTGAAGGTGCTCTTGTAGTAGCAGTAGTTGTCGGCATCATTGTCGGAAACCATGGTTCCCCACTGCAGGGCTTCTTCGCCCTCGGTGCCGTTTACCACGTTGGTCACCTCGCTTGAGTACAAGTCTTTGTTTCTATAGTCAACCACATGCACGCGATAGTAGTAGTTGCCTGCTTCCTCTACGTTCACCTTGTAAGAGTAAGCCTTGTCGGCATTCTCATCCACATCCACGGCAGCCACACGCTTCCACTCGCCGCTGGCTCCCTTCTTGCACTCCACAAACATGGAGTCGGCAAACTCGCCGCTAGGGTTCTTCCACGACAGTACACACACTGAAGAGCGAGGTACGAAGGTAGAGGTGAGCTCCTTAGGAGCATAGGTAGGCGGATTGGTAGGCACATACTCATACTTCTCGTTATACGCCAGCTTCTCTGGCAGCGCCGCATAGTATTCGCCTATAGGGGTCAGCTTGTCGCCCGCAATGGCATAGCGGCAATCCTGCACATTATTATAATAGGCATAGCGCTCGATGTATGGCGCATCGTTCAGATAATCCAGGATAGGAGCCATGTGCTGCATCTGGATGGCATAGTTGGCATCGGTTCCCTTGGTGTCAGAACCCGGCCATCCCGTCCAGTTGGCACCGTAGTTCATCTCGGTAATCCAGATAGGGCGACCGCCGCAGCGCTGGCTGATGCTCTTCAACTGGCTCTCCCATCCCGGTTTGTCCTTGAACCAGTAGGCATGCACGGCGATGAAGTCGCAGCGCCATCCGCGGGCATCGATGGAGTCGATGAACTCATAGAGCCAGTTGTAGTCGCCTGCCACGGCTGGCGAACCCAGTCGGCGTCCGGTGGCCATCATCTGCGGCCAGTTGGCAAGCACGTTTTTTACATCCACATCCTGCTCCTTGTCGTCGGCCTTGTTTTCCGGCTCGTTGTTACCCAGAATGTTGGCACTGCCTGTGTTGTTGCCCACATCGGCTATGCCTGGCCATCCCTCGTGGTGGTGCTGGGTTACGTATTCACGGTCTGTCCAGCCGTTGTGGTTGCTGGCATCCCAGTTGTAGCACCATGAGGTGTTGAACTTCTCCTGCACGCCGTCGTTCCAGTAACCTGCCCATCCGCGCTTGTGGGCGTTGTTCCATCGGCTGATGCGGATAAAGGAAATCCTGCCCTTCAGTACACCTGGGATATTGGCTATCTCCTTATCTGCCTGGTCGGCGATGAACACGCGGCTGTAACCCTGCCCGTTGGCAGATGTGGCGAAACAAACCATGTATCCACGCTTCAGCTTGAAACTGCGGATGTTGTTGTTGAACGCCTTGTTGCTCGACAGGTTGTAGATGCTGTTCACATTATAGCTGCTGTTGGATGAACCACCATAGTTCTCCTCGGTGAACACGGTGATCGGCTCCTTGTCGGCAAACGGCAAGAGGATGCTGCCGCCGTTGTAGATGCGCAACTGGCAGTTCTGTCCGTTCTTTGCCTTTTCGCCGTTGATGGTGATATTACCCAGGAAAGCATCTGCCTTGCTTGGCACCAGCTTGTCGAAGATAACCACTACACGCTCGGTATTGGTGATGTTGATACTACCCGTTGTGGCAAAAGGGTTGGCAGATGAGATGTGATAATCCACATCCTCGCTCAGGGTAACCGGAGCTGTAACCTCAGCCACCGTCTGGGTGGTGTTGCCGGCAACCACCGAAAGTGATGTTGCCAGCAACGCTGAAACCATTATTTTTCTAATATTCATATATAAATTAAGTTGATTAAATAGTTACTAATCTGATATTTACCTAAAGAATTGCATCCCGGAATCCTTACTTCACTACCACTTTCTTGCCATCTACGATGTAGATGCCCTGTGGCAATCCGCTCAGGTTCTTGCCGTTCTTCTTCACCAGATGTCCGCCCAGGGTATAGATGCCCTGCTGGCCATGCGCCTTCTGGACAGTTACTTCCTGGATGCCGGTAGATGGTTCCTCGGCTCCGTAATAGTAGAGGCGGAAGTTATCGCAGATGCTCCACCAGCTGGAAGTGGTGTTCTTTTCCGACTTCATGCCGATGGTCATGGTAGTACGATACTTGGTGGTAACCTTCACACTGTTCTCATAAATACCGGCTGCGAAATACTTGGCTGCCGATGCCATATCATCAGGCACATACTGGTTGCCCACGCTGGCTTCCTTGCCCGACATCAGTTTCTTCTGCTGGGCACCATCCATGATGTGGCAGATGTTCTGCTTGTTGTTCACATTGCCCAGATAGATGAAGGCATCCACGTTGTTCTTGCCTGCCTGGTAATCCTGGTAGGCTGTGGTGGTAGAGCCAGGGCGCTGGAATGCCTGAACCTTCAATTCATAGACACCCACTGGCATCTTGGCGAGTTTCTGGTTCATATCGTAGGCACGCTGGTAGAATTCGCCGCACGAATAGTTCAGGGTTGGCTCCATGCTCCATCCGTCGGCAGCATCCATGCCTGCATTCTGAAGCAGGAAACTGATATCGAACGGTTCATCGGCTGATGCGGCTACCACATCGCCCAGGAAGTTGCGCAGGGCGGTATTCGCCTCTTCTTCCAGTTCCTCCAGTCGGTCGGCAGATGCCGTTTCGGCTTCCACCTTCATCTTTTCCAGTTCTGCCTTGAAGGTGGCATCCGTGCCCTCCTTCACCTCCTTGTGAGGCACATCGAGCAGTGCCTCCATCTTGTCGAGCAGGGCGGAAACCTTCTTGGCTATATCCACACGCAGGGCAGCGGTAAGTTCCTTGGCTTCATCGCCTGTAAGGATGAGCCATCGCTGGGCACCGCCAGCCGCCGAGAAGTTCAGGGCGTTGGCCTTGATTCGGGTGGTTTCCTGTGCCGTCAGGCAGTTCATGCTGTTGCTGGTTACATTGCCTATCCAGTAGCCATGCTTGGCTTCGCCGTTTAGGGTGGCCACCTCTACCGGTGATGGCAGCAGGTGGAACTGCTCTTTGGCACTGATGTTATCAGTTATCTTGGTCTTGATGCCGTTGTTGCCCGATGTGCCATAGGTCATGTATCTGCCTGTGGCCACATTCTTCAAGCTGTAGTAGCAGGTGGCAGGGTCGAAGGTTACGTTCCATGCGGCACTGTCGTTGGCTGTTGCCTCGTCGGCACTCATGGCTACCCACTGCAGGTTGCCCGTCTTGTCGATGCGCAGGAACTTGGAAGAAATGCCCAGCTCCTCGTTCTTCAGATAATACTTGGTGTTGTCATCCTGCTCGAACACGTAGGCAGGGGTGGCAAACTGTCCAGAAGTGGGTGCCAATCCATCCTCGCCCAGGGCTTCTGCCAGCAGCGAGTTGGCGATATAGAGATTCTGGGTTCCGTTATCCTCGTGCGCACCGTTTACGCCGTATGGCCACATGTGGGTGCCGTCGCCGTTAAGCTGACTGGTAGGGTTGTTATCCCAGAAGCGCAGGGCACGCGTTACTCTGCTTCCCAGCCAATAGCCGTGGGTGGTATTAGCGCGCAGGAAACTGTTGTTCTGCCAGGTGCCGATGGTTCCCACGCCTATGGCATGGAGCATTTCGTGGAGCAGGGTTCCCGTGCGCTGGTAAGAGGCACTGGGTCCTACCCGCATCCATCCGCCGTAGCTGCAGTCGGCAGTAGGCGTGTCGGCACCATAGTGTATGGAAACATGAAGTCCGTTGATGCCGGTGTATTCATTCCAGAGGTTGACGGCTTCCTTTGCCGCACTCTGAATACGGGTATCGGCATCGCCCGAGAAGCCTTCAATGCTGTAGGTAATGCCTCCGCCCGGACGGGTTATCGCCTTCACCGGGTTGCCATATACCACGGTGCCATCCTTCTTCATTACGTAGGCACGGATATAATATACGGTGGCTGGCTGCAAGCCCGACATATTATAGATGTTGCCATTGTTGCTCAGATAGACCTTGGTGGTAGCATCATCCACTGTGGGGGTTGTGTTTGTAGAAGAATAGCAGAATCCCTGCTCCTTGATGGTGCTGGTGGGGATGCCGCTCACGTTCATTCTACCATAGATGTGTGTGGCACCGCTCAGCCAAACCTTGTTGGTTTGCACCACGTCGGCAGCAAAGGCTGGGGTTACGGTTCCCACCGAAGCCAGCGCCAGCGCCAACATTACTTTTGAGTACTTTTTTTTCATTTCTTTCAGTTTTGAATAGTTGTTGTGTTGATTAATTGTTTTGAATTATTGTTTTTGAGCCAGGAACGCAAGCCCGCCAGGCGTCCCGCCGGATTTCAAATCCGCTGGGACGCCTAGCGGAGCTTCTTTCCGCCCTGGATATAAATCCCCTGGGCAGGCTTGGCATTCAGCTTCATGCCATCCAGGCGATAGATGCCCTGCTTGCCCTTTTGGGCATCTGCAGATGAAGATGCATCCGCCTCCACACCCTTGATACCAGATGTGGTGGCATCCAGATAGGTGAGCTTGAAGTTGTCGAAGCAGCACCAGTCGGCATTGATTCGCTGCCGGCTCCTGATGCCCAGACGCAACACGCCATCCGTTACCACACAATCAATAACATTGTGATAGAGGCCGTTCTGGTTGAACGCCTCGTTTGCCTGACGCACATTATCCGGATAGCTATAAGGCGAAACGCTATAGGCATCCGTATCATAGAGTGAGCAAACCGGCTTCTCCTCGCCGTTGGCATAGAAGATGGCATTGATCTGTTCCGTACCGTTGTCATGCGATGTCACTGCCTGCGAGATGCCTCCCGCACGGTAGAAACTCTGCACCTCTACCCGATAGTGCCCGTTTGGCAAGCCTGTCAACTCCTGATAGAAATCAAAAGTCTTATTATAGTGCTCAGCCACACCTGCCGATGCCGCAGTAAACGAAGTTCCGCTCCATCCCGTGGCACCCTCGGAGAAATCCGGGTTCTGCAACAGGAAGGTGAGATCTGCTACCCTGCCCGCTGCTGCCTCCTGCTTCAGATACTCATCATATCCATCCAGGGCATCCTTCAGGGCAGCGTATGCCTTCTGCATGCTTTCACACTCCTCATCGAAACTGCCCGATGTGGCAAGTGCCTGGTCGCCAAATTCAATGGCATCATTCAATGCCTGCAATGGCTGAACCGCCTGCAGCTTTCTGGCTTGCTTCAGCAGGTTTACCACCTGCTCCCAGGTTTCCAGATGCTGGTACTCCTTCTGCGTGAGCTTCACGAACGAACCGTGCTGCGGCTGCACATTGCCGTGGATATTGGTCATGCCCTCAGGGTTCATGCAGTGCTCATCCAAATCTACCAGGCGATAGCCGCCGCCACTGTAGTTCTGGTAAGCGAGCTTCCAGGTTCTGCTTCCGATAGGACGGAAGAGACTTGGTGCCTCTATCGACTTGCCCTTCTCATACACATCGAAGTCATCCACCAGGTTCCACTGGCAGGTGCCCGTGGTCTTATCGCCCGGCACCAGCTGCTTGGCTCTCGCCTGCTTCAGGTGGTGCTCTCCGCTCTCGGTCTTATAGATCATCACGTATTCGCCATCCACCTTATTATAAACGATGTCGGCATCGATGATGTCGTAACCCGGGTCGAAGTAGAGTTTCGGCAGAGATACCTCGGTAAGATCCTCGTTTACCAGCGAATAGTAGATGCGATGGCGATCAGGGAATCCCACGGAGTAATATACCACATACTTCCGGGTTTGCGGGTCGTAGATAACCTGCGGTGCCCAGGCAGCCGTCATATCCTTCACGTCGGTAAGCCCCAATGCCTTCATGTTCTCAGGGCTTTCCAGGTCGATGCTGATGCTCTTGTCCCAGTGTACCAGGTCGTTGCTCAGCATCAGCACCATGTTGTGGTTGCTTGTCCAACCCAGGCGCGAGGTCATGTCGGTGCCTGCCAGCATGAATTTTCCGTTCTGGGTGCGGGTAACGTAGGCATCACGCATACCGCCCGTCTGCGTAAACTTCTTGGTATCAAACACTTCACCGCTATTAAAGAGGTCGTTGTAGCTATTGCCGTAACGGCTCAGGGCAAAGCAGGTGATTTCCTGCGAAGCATGCATGTGGGCATAGAGATAACCGTATTTATCGGCATCCTCGGCAAGCACATCGTCCTTCACCTCGTCAGCCACATCGCTCACCTTCAGCTTGAACACATTGAGCGAGTAAGCCGGAATCTCCAGCTGGTTCACATCGCTGAGCGTCTGCTCGCTGGTAGGAACCACCTTCATCGGTTCATCCATCGTATTCTCATCGGTTCCGTTCTCCGAAGTCAGTCGAACCACGGTGCCCTGCTCCGCCTTCATGTTCTTGAGGTTCAAATCCAGGGTAGCCGCCTTGGCATTCGGATTCACCACCTTGAGATAGAGCATGCCCTGCTCTTCATCTATCTGAGCCGACTGGTAGATGAGCTGGTCGGCAGGAAGCGAGAACTGGTGGATGGTGTTGCCATCCAGTTTGCATGTCACCTGATTGCCATCCACATCTATCTCAATATCATACCATCGGTTGGTTTCTATTCTTCCCGAAGCCGTGGCAAGGGTGTTTTTGCTTCCGTTTACGCATTGCTCCACGCCGTGGCTGGTGTTGTTCCATCCACCCAGGTTCCACCAGCAGTAGTTGTCGGCATCCTGGTAGTTGAAGATGATGAGGAATCCTTCGTCTCCACCCGTCTTTCTGGCTCTGAGCTTATAGGTATAGTGGGAATCAGAGATGACCTTGGCATTCACGTTGGTGCAGTTGGTGCCGCTACCGTTCTGCGAGAGCACGCCATTGCCGATACTCCAACTGCCCTCTCCGGCATTCCAGCCAGCAGAGGCATCAGAAGATGAACCTGGAGAAGATGAACCCGAAGATGCAAAATCATCCTTCAGCAGGGAGTTTCCGTTTCCATCCTTCACTTCTACATCATCGTAATCTACCTGGGTTGCCCAAGAACCCACGCCCACCTTGCAATCGGCATCAGCGGTAACATTGCCTGTTTCCGTCCATTTCAGGTTCTGCTTGCCCAGATGGTTGCCCAGCAGCTTCTGCACGAAGTAAGAAGGGGTACAGAAGTTCTTGCCGGCATTGAAGTGAATCATATCGTATGCCCACAGAGGGTCCTTTTCGTGGGTGAAGATAGGTGCAAAGCTTGCCAGCTTGCATACATCCGAATTCTTCTCCATGCCCAGCATGTAGATGGCTTCACCCAGGGCACTGTTCAGATTGCCATACTTGCCGTAGGCACCCTGATTGGCAGCATACTCGCCGTTATAAACGCCGATGGAGCGGTTGTAGCGGTCGTACTTGTTATAGTTGTTTCTCATCCATTGATAAGAACGGTAGTAATGCTCATCTACCAGATCTACTGGGGTATCGAGCACCCACAAAGGGTTGTCGGTGCCCCATGCCTCCACGTTGCCGATGATCACAATATCAGGATATTTGGCATGGATAGCATCATAGAACCTGGCATAGCGGCGACTGTACTCGAAGCGTGCCTCTGGCTGACCGTTCTCATTGCCTATCTCGATGAATTTAAGTCCGTATGGTTCCTTGTGGCCGTTGGCGATGCGTCGTCTTCCCCACTCTGTGGTTTCATCGCCGTTGGCATACTCAATGGCATCCAGGGTATTCTGCACCAAGGTATCCACCTGCTCGAAAGGCACGGTGAAGCCATGACCCAAACCTACGTTCACCACAAACATCGGTGCGGCATTCAGGTCTTCGCACAGCTGCAGATACTCATCATATCCCAATCCGTCGGAAGAGCGGTAGTGCCAGTTGTTGTTCCAATGGCCGGGGCGTTCTTCGATAGGACCTAATGTAGATTTCCATCTGAAGGCGTTCACGTAACTGTCCTGTCCTTCCACATAGCATCCGCCTGGGAAACGGAGGAAACTTGGTTTGGTATCATAGAGGAGTTGTGCCAGGTCGGGGCGCAATCCGTTGGTGCGTCCTTTCCAGGTGGCAGGCATCAGCGACACCACATCCAGGTAAAGGGTGCCATTGGTAGAAGAAAGAAGGGCAAAGCGTCCGTCGCTGCAATCGGCTGTGGCCTTGATGGTTGCCGAGAGCTTTACCCATTTGTTGGTTTCCAGCTTACCCTGCAGTTTCACCTCTTCAGAGGCAGCCGAGCCATCCGCCGTCTGCAACTGGCCATAGAGTTTGCCGTTGAAGTTGGTAGATGCCTTGACCCATAAGGTGAGGGTGTAGGTGGAATCACTAACGAAGTTCATTCCCCAGAAGCCGCTGTTGCTGATACCCGCCTTTCGGGCATCGCTGGCTCCTGAAATGGAGACACGGAGATTGGTTTGCTGGGCACTGTTGAGCTGCTGGGTGGCATTGAGTGAGAGGTTCACCGCCTGTCCGCTCTTCCTGATGGCCGACCAATATTCGGGTGTAGAAGAGTTATCCTCGAAAGAACGGTTTCTGATGAGTTCGGCATAGAGACCTCCATCTCCGGCATGGTTGATTTCCTCGAAGAAGAGTCCATACTGGTAGTTGCTGATCATGGCAGCTCGCTGGGTGGCATCTATGTTCATCTTCACCTGTGCCTGTGTCGTAGCTGAAAGCGAGAGGCAGAGAAGGGTGCTGAAGAGAACGGGTTTATTACTGAAGAGAACCGGTTTATGACTGAAGAGTTTCATAATGAAAAACGATAATATAAATAATAGAAACAAGATGCTCTGCTTTTGAGCATAAGCTATCCCGGAAAACTGAAAAAGGCAGACAGAAACAGAAGGTTTTTCACTCTCTGTATTCCGTCTGCCCTAAAATTATCTAGTTACTAAAACAAGCTAGTTTTCAGATTACTTCATGATAATCTTGCTAACCTTCTTAGAACCATCGCTCAATGTAGTAACCACAACGTTGATACCTCTCTGGAGCTTACCGATGAGCATACCGGCAGCGTTGTAGATCTTGGTACCCATTGTAGTAGTGCCAGCAGCGTTCTCAATATCCTTAATAGCTGTTACAGGATCGTTAGGATCGTAACCAGCATACTCCAAGGTGAAGTTCTTGATGATTGTCCAGTCATTGGTTACCTTCACATCCTTGTAAGCACCGATATAGAACTCACTCTTACCATCGTAAACAATCTTCAAAGGCTCTGTCTCATACTTAGAACCTACCTGCTCTGACTTGAAGAATGCCTGAGCAGTAATCATATTGTTAGGAATCCAGAGATTCTCATCAGAAGTTGCACCCTCAACATACTTGACCATGCCATCTGTGCTACCAAGATGCGCATACTCATTCAAGTTACCCTCAGCAATCTGGCAAGCAGCGATAGGCTTCAAAGCCTCAGTTGCCTCGAATGTAGAATCGCTTGTTGCGAAGTAGAGGAATGCATTCTCGTTGGTCTCATACTTCTTCACTGTCTCATTCTCATCTGCGAAAGCAGAAGCGTTGTTACCGTCGCGATAGTATGCCTTGCTCTTCAAGTAGTATGTACCTGCAGGGAGACCTACAATCTTCTGCTTCAAATCGAAGTCGCAGTTATAGAACTCAGCAGCCTCAACACTATTACCTGCCTGGAAGCCGATATTACCCTTCTTCACGGTCCAACCAGTCTTGTCCATGGTTGCGAAGTCGTTGTTAACGAGTACGTTAGAGATATCAACATGATTATCCTTAGAAGCCAACTTAGCATTGTCGTAGATAACATACTTCGTAACAGCCTCGTTCAAAGCCTGGATAGCAGCAGGAACATCAGCATCAGCTACAGTACCATCGTTGTAAGCTGCCTCAGCAGAAGCCTTGGCAGCAGAGAATACAGCCTTAGCCTCAGCAGAGGTCGTATAAACTGCCTCATTGTTATCGTAACGTGTCTGAGCGCTCTCTACAGCTGTGTTCAATGTCTGGTAAGCATCAACAGAAGCATGAGCTGCGGTGATAGCATCAGCAGCAGCGTTGATAGTCTTGATAGAACCCTCTTCCTTGAGATCAGTAAGAGCTGCCTCCAAGGTAGCGCGTACCTTAGCATTCATCTTAGAAACGAGGAGTGCATTACCCTGCTCAATAACAGGACCAGAAACCTGATCGATAGCATCCTGACCACCGCCGAGGAACTTCATGGTGAAGTTATCCCAGATTGCCCAGTCGGCAGCATTTGAGCTAGGACGCTTTGTTTCACGAACACCCATGCGAACAGTCTCACCTTCCTTCAAGAGAATTGTTACAGTGGTCTTGTAAGCCTCAGGATTCTTCTCGCATGCATTCGCAAAGCCCTTCATTGAGTTAGGGATATATACCTCTTCACCATCAGGTGTGGTATATTTATATTCATTATCAGCCTTCTCTGATTCTGTAACTCCGTATGTGTAAGGAGAAGCGAACTTGCTCTCCATGTTGTTAGCATAGAGAACGGCTGTAATATCCTCTGAACCATTGCCGTAAGCAACAGATGCTACGTCGTTTGCAGCAACACGATGCATTGCCTGTGCAGAAATCTCGTAAACACCATCCTGAGGAGCTACAAACTCCTGATACATATCGAATGTGCCCTGGTAAGACTCGCAGTTCTTCCAATCGCTATTTACAACGGTAGCACCTGTCCAACCATCCTTACCACTATCAAATGTAGGGTTAGCGAGCATGTAAGTCAAATCAGAACCTGCAGTAATGCTCTGCTTGCGAGACAAGTCAAGCTCTGTCTTCAGCTTACCCATATACTCATCAATCTGGTCATTATCAAGAGAGTAGTTAGCGCCTATCAGATCCTCAAGCGTAGTTCCTTCTCCATCGCCGCAATCATCCAACAATGCCTGCAAAGCATCAGTAGCATTGCCGCCCTCGGCCAGGAAGTTCTGGATTTCATCATTCAATGTACTCAACTCAGCATACTTGGCTGCACTAGCATTCATAACTGCTACTGCCTCCTGAATCTTAGCCTTCAATGCCAAGATTTCTTCCTTAGAAGCATCTGTTGTCATGTTCATACCTTCCTCTGCAAGCTTGTTCACGGTATCTATATATCCCTGATAAGCAACAGCTGTTTCAGCAGTACCCTGTGCATCTGTAGCTACATTCTGCATATCGAGAAGATACATCATCTGTGCATCAGCACCATAATAATCTACCTTGAACTCATCAACGAACAACCAGTTGGCTGTAGCATTCTCAAGCTTGAGACCGAAGTTTACGTTCTCGCCTTCCTTCACCTCGAACATGAATTCAAACTTCTGAGGTACACCTGGATCTGTAGCAACAACCTTAGAATTTTCCTTAGAGTTGGTGTTAGCGAAGAGAGATACACCCTCTACCTTATAACCAGCACCCTTGTCCTGCTGGCAAGCCATTGCATAGCAAGAAATCTTGTAAGCACCTGCAGGCAAGTTGGTTAATGTCTGTGAAAGATAACCATCGCTCAAATGACCTGTACCTGCTGCATTGCCTGTCTCTGGGTTAGAAGATGCATGAATCCAACGCTCGAGGAATGTGCCTGTCTCGAAGCCATCAGGAGCGGTATATTTATGTGTCTGTTTCTGCCAGTTGGTACCATGACCACCAGATCCTACATCACCATTTTTATCGTAAACGCAATCGTGATCCCAGCCGCTCAAAGCATCGCAGTTGGCATTTGTAATGAACTCATTGAGACTTACAGGAGATTCTGCAGTAGCAGTACCCAAAGTCACATTACGGCGAACATCACTGATATACTTCATTGCATTCTTCAAATCTGCATATGAAGCATTAGGATCGTTATACACTGCGATAGCCTTAGAAATATCCAAGTCCTCGTCAACAGCTTCGTTGATAGCAGGCATCAGCTTATCCAGACGATAGAAATAAGTAACAGGATAAGCCTCCCACTCTACACCATACTCAGATGCGCCCTCTGCCTGCATGTTCAAGGCAGGACGGAACAACTGGTCAACAGCATCTTCTCCCTTGCCATCCTTACCTGTATCATTAGGATTCCAGCCAGCACGGGTATTGCTTGTACTATTCAAGTTTGCGATGGTATCTGCCTGAATCTCAAAGCGCTTGCTGCCGTCCTTAGTCCAAATCTCCCAATTGCATTTTTCAATGCCCTGGTTGTTGTAATCTACATAAGAATTACCGCCGTTCTCATCAAAACTGTTGGTAAAAATCTTTCTGCCGTAAGTATCATCAGCAGAATTGTTGAACAAGGTAAAAGTACCATTAGGAACATCCTTTGTCTTGTTAGGAACGATGGCAATAGCCATACCCTTGTCACCCAAACTTGTCTGGGTGCCATAAGCATTGCTGTTAACAAGCCATTTCTGTGCCTTTACATTGTAAACATACACTGTGTCAGTACCATCCAACTTCAACTGAACTGGTTCAGGGAATGCTGGTGCTTCCACTTTCTGTGCCTGTGCCTCTGTAGCACCGATGCCGGCTGCTAAGATGGCTGAGAAAAGTAAACGTTTGTCCATTGCTATTTGGTTTAATTTTTGGTTTGAGAAGTAATTAGCTTCTTTTATTGAATAATTGATTTGCTTGCAAAATTAGCAATAAAATGAATACATGCAACTTTTTTGAGTGGAAATCTACACTAAATTTAGATTAATTAACTAAAAACATCCGTTTTCTAAGCCTTCAAAAGGCTGTTACCTTATTGAATAAGTGTCGTTTTACAACAAATGTGCTTTTTAAGTTAGCACAAAAAACAGACAACAAGCAACCTTTTGTGTTAAATATGGTTAAGAGAAAAGGATTTCTTGATTAAAATCAACTAAGTTTCTTAAAAACTTGTTATCTTTGCACCTGATAAACTAACAGGCATCAACTATAAATAAAAAATGAATCAATATGCAGAGCATTTATGATCAAATCTCAATAGGTAGAAAGCTACTTTCTACGCTGTTTTCAGGAGGTACTTTTCACGTCAGTTCTCCCCAAAAAGGTGGAGCTTACGTAATCAGACCCAGTGTTAACTAGCAATAAACCAAACATCAAATAAATAAAACATGAGCAACCGTTTAATTAAAGATTCGCATTTTGCGATCATCGGTATGTGCGCAGCATTGGCCCTAGGTGGCTTCAATGCCTGCACCGACTCTTACGACCTTGACGAACAGGGAAACAATCCTGAATGGTTGGGCAAGAGTATCTACGAAGAGCTGCAAAACCCTAGCGGTACCAGCCTTCATGGTACTTTCAACACCTACCTCAAGCTGATTGACGACCTGGGTTACAAGGAAGTGATGTCGAAGACGGGTTCAAAGACTGTGTTCGTTGCCAACGATTCAGCTTTCAACAAGTTCTTCGCAAGTAATTCATGGGGCGTACATTCGTACGAAGAGCTGACTACCCCTATGAAAAAACAACTCTTCTATGCTTCCGTGCTGGATAACGCTATCCAGACAGAGATGCTTTCTAACGTGGAAAGCAACGGAGGCGTCCTCTCTAGAGGTATTGCACTGAAGCACCAGACTTCTGCCAATGCCATTGATACGGTATATCATTTCTACAACCGCGGCGTGATGCCACAGAACAACTCCTACTGGGACAAGTATATCGACGGCATCGATGTGGTGATGGACAACACCCGTCCGATGATGGTACACTTCACCCAGGAGCAGATGCTGAACAACGGTATCACCGACAACGATTTCTCCGTAATCACCGGTCGTCCTTACGATGGCAGTACCTACATCTTCAAGAACAAGGTCATCGCCAGCGACATCACCTGTCTGAACGGTTACCTGAACCAGACAGACGGCGTAATCGTACCTCCAGGCAACCTGGCACAGATGCTTCGCGAAAGTTCGGATACAAAATGGTTCAGCCGTATGCTCGACCGTTTCTGTGCACCTTACTACGATGCACAGACCACCCTTAACTACAACGACAATGCCAAGCTCAACAACACCCACCAGATTGACTCCATCTATCAGTGGCGTTACTTCAGCGAGCGTTCGCAGGGAACCCAGGCATTGGAGCGTGACCCACAGGGCGTGAAGCTTCCAACAGACAAACTCTTAAGATTCGACCCGGGATGGAACCAGTATTACAGTTCATACGGCACCATGCTCGCCGATATGGGTAGCATGTTTGTTCCTACCGACAAATCAATAAAAGACTATTTCACTAATCCGTCTAACGGTGGTTACAACATCATGAAGCTCTATGCCAAGAAGCCAATCGATGACAACGACGATCACTTCGCAGAGAACCTGGATAGCATTCCTAGCAATATCATCCGTTCGTTCGTGAACAACCTGATGAATGCATCCTTCGTACAGTCAGTGCCAAGCAAGTTTGGTACCATCATGGACGAGGCGAGTGACCCTATCGGCATCACAACAGGTGACATCTGCAAGACCACCAACGGCGCATACGACGTGAGAATCGCCAACAACGGTGCCATCTACATGCTCGACCGCGTGGTTCCACCTATTTCATATAATATCGTATCTACCCCAGCCCTGCTGCGTAAGGCACGCGACCTGGGTGTGATCAACTGGGCCATCCAGGACAAGAGCAACCTGAAGGTGAACTTCTATGCCTACCTGCGCGCCAGCACAGCCAACTATGCGCTGTTCCTGCCAGACAACCACGCTTTCTGCGGCGGTAAGGGTGTATCTACCGATTTCTACTATGTAGATCCGGTTTCCCTGGGCAAGAACTACAAGGAAGGTCCTCGAGTGCTCCACTTCTATTATAAAGATGTGAACAAGGACAATATCATCTCGGCATCTGCCTTCAAGTACAACCCTACCAATGGTTCCATCAGCGAAGATTCAACCATCGTAACAGTGGGTGAGGTGACCGACCGACTGATTGATATTCTGAACTATCACACCGTATCTCTTGCACAGGGCGAGAAGTTCGGCAAGAACAGATTCTACAAGACCAAGCATGGCGGTGAAATCGAAATCAGCGGTACAGGCGTTGGCGCTACTGTGAAGAGCGGTGCTCAGATCAACGGCATGGCAGGCATGAACTTCGCTTTGCCAGCTTCAGAAATCAAGGAAGCTACTACCGACTACAGCAATGGTAGCACCTTCGTCATCAACCGCGTGATTCAGGCTCCACAAACCAGCGTATTCGGCTGCTTAAACAACCACAGCCAGTTCAGCAAGTTCATGGAATTGTGTATGCCAGCCGACTTGAGCTCTATCCTTACCAACATCGGTATAAAATCAAGCGAGCAGAAGCAGTTTACCGTGTTCACCAACCAGTTTGATGCAAACATCAACACGAACAAGCAGTACGACTGCCTCGATTACAACGTAGCGTTCTTCAACACATACAACTACACACTGTATGCCCCAAACAACGAAGCTATGGACGAAGCCTTCAAGCGCGGTCTTCCTACCTGGGAGCAGGTGCAGCAGGTGCTTGCCGAGGCAGAACATGGTTCAAGCGACCAGCAGTTGGCAGCCAAGGCAAAGGCAAAGGATATGGTGGAGGCCATCAGAAACTTCATCCGCTACCACTTCCAGGACTTCGCGCTCTATGCCGACAACACTGTGGATTTCGGAGATGCTCCTGAAACCGGCGGCAAGTACCGCTTCCAGACATCCTGCGTAGATGGTACCATATATAAGCGCCTGAACGTGAGCGGTGGAAGCGACAAGCTCCATGTAACCGACATCGCCGGCAACACCATTACCATTAATGGCAACGACAGCAAGAAGCTCGTGAACTACATGACTCGTGACTACACCTTCTACAGGTCGATGATCAACACCTCATCATTCACAGCCATCCATGAGATTTCCGAGCCACTCTGCATCAACGAAAGCAAGCGCTACGACGACCGCTTCGCCAGCAACACCGAAGCTGCCAAGAAGGCAAGCATCAAGCGCCTCAACGCTTTGTACTATGCCCAGAAGCACGGACAGAAGTACTACAAATAAATTCACAATCAAGCATGTAATATAATGAACAATATAAGAACATATCTTACAGCAGCCGCCCTGTGCAGCACCATGACCATCGCCGCCCAAGGGCAGCGTGTATCAGGTACTGTATCCGACGAGTTTGGTCCTGTGATTGGCTGTAACGTCATCGAGAAGGATGCCAACAACCGTAACGTCAACGCTACTGTTACCGACGTGAACGGTAACTTCCAGCTGACAGTGAAGAATCCAAAGCACAAACTCGTTGTCACCTTCGTGGGTTACAAGCCATACTCTAAGGTGATCGGCTCACAAACCAACTTCGAAATCCAGCTGAAGGATGAGAACCAGATTGAAGCAGTTACCGTGGTTGCCAAGCAGCGCTTCCGTGGCGATGGCTTGAGCATTCCTAAGAACGAGCTTTCTGTGGCTACACAGACCTTGAACATGAACAAGGTGGATGGTCTTGCCTTTACCAGTGCCGACGAGGCGCTGCAGGGTCAGATTGCAGGTCTCGATATCGTGGCCAACTCTGGTAACCTGGGTGCCGGTACTACCATGCGTATGCGTGGTGTAACCACCATCAACGGTTCTTCTGAGCCTCTGATCGTAGTTAACGGCAACATCATGGATGTGCCGGGTGCCGAGAACACCGACTGGTCAACCGCTACGGAGGAGACCTATAGCTCTCTGCTTTCCATCAACGTGAACGATATCGAGAGCATCGACATCCTGAAGGATGCTGCCGCTACCGCCATCTGGGGTGCACGTGGTGCCAACGGTGTCATCAGTATCAAGACCAAGCGCGGTAAGCGCGGAAAGATCCGCATCAACTATAACTTCATGCTCCAGGGCACCTGGCAGCCAGATGGTTACAATCTGCTTACCGGTGATGAATACACCATGCTGATGAAGGAGGAGTTGTACAATCCTACCCAGAATCCTTCTGCCACAACCAACATCAACGAGTTGAACTACAACAAGAGTTGGGCAGAATACAACAACTGGAATGACAATACCGACTGGGTAGATGCAGTGCGCAAGATGGGTTGGAACCAGACACATGGTATCACCATCTCGGGTGGTGGCGAAAAGGCTACCTTCCGTATCTCTGCCAACTACGACCACCAGTTGGGTACCATCATCAAGCAGCAGCTCGACCGTTTCTCAACCCGCTTGAGTTTGGATTACTACGTGAGCGACCGCATCAAGTTCTCTACCGAGTTCCCTCTTACTTATACCAAGAACCAGAAGAACTACGGTAACAACATTCTGGGCAAGGCTTTGCAGATGGCTCCTAACATGAGTATCTACCGTGAGGATGCCAACGGCAACGATACCAACGAATACTACATCATGCTGCCGGAAGGCAAGGAGGGTGCAGGTTCTACCGTGAGCGGTACTTCTTCAGAGCAGTTGAAGTCAGTGCGCGGCATCGGTAACCCTGTTGCCATCGCCAACCTGGCTTACGACAATGAGACCACCTATCGTATCAACCCTGAGTTCAAGCTCAACTACTATCTGATGGGTACAGAGGAGCGCAAGACACGCCTCGACTACGAGGGAAGCGTTTATCTCGATGTCTATTCAAAGAGCAACCCTACCTGGTATCCAGGTACCCTTTCTACAGCAGGATGGGAGGACGGTAACTACAACCGCTATGCGATGGACGACTACAACTCGCTGGCATTCACCACCCGCCACCAGCTCATCTTCACCCCTTGGTTGGGTAACGACCTGGCTTGGACGATGCTGGGACGATGGGAGATGACCAAGGGTAACGGCTACGGACAGAACGTAACCGAGAACCAGTTGCCAGACGGCGTAAGCTCACCTACGGTGCCAGCTTACCTCCGCAACATGTCAACCAGCAACGGCGAGTGGCGCGGTATGAGTGGTGTATTCTCTACCCACATATCTTATAAGACCCGTTACAACGCCGACTTCACCGTGCGTGCCGATGGTACCACCAAGTTTGGCAAGAACAACAAGTGGGGTTACTTCCCTGGTGTATCCGTGCGTTGGAACATCAGCGATGAACCTTGGATGCGCTGGTCACGCAATGTACTCTCCATGCTCGCCGTACGCCCATCATGGGGTGTGAACGGTAAGGCTCCTAGCAGCGAGTACCTGCAGTATGCCAAGTATGTGTCAGGTAACATCTATGGTAACGGTACTACTACCCTGCCAGCTACGAAGGTAGATGGCTTGCAGCTGGTAGATTTGAAATGGGAGAAGACCACATCATGGAACCTCGGTGCCAACCTGGGTCTCTTCGATGATAAGCTGGAGGCTGACTTCAACTACTACTACAAGAAGACCAACGACCTGCTGAACTCAGGTGTGAGCATCGCCTCACAGACAGGTTTTGCCAAGCTGGCATGGAAGAACATCGGTTCGATGGAAAACAAGGGTTGGGAGTTGAACATCCAGGGCAACCGATTCATCAAGGCAGGCAAGTTCTCTATGAGCGCCAGCTTCAACGTGGCTCAGAACTTCAACAAGATTACCGAGATGGATCCTACCGTGCTCGATGGTATCAATGAAGACTGGACAGCCGACAGCCGTGGTAAGTACTTCAAGCGCATCCAGGTGGGTAACGCACTGGGATCAATCTTCGGATTGCGTGCTCACGGAGTATATCAATATACCTACGACTACCTGACCAACCTCCGCCGCCAGAACAACTGGAGCAACAGCCAGCTGGTTGACTACATCAACAACGAGTTCCTGCCAGCAGGCAAGACAGCTCCTGTGGCACTGAACAAGGAAGGCAAGGTAATCACCGGTTCCGACGGTTCACCATTGCGCATGACCTACAACTCAAGCAACGGTAGTGAAACCTACAAGTTCGACGGTGGTGACGTGATTTACGAGGATGTGAACAAGGATGGTACCATCAACTCACTGGATATGGTATATCTGGGCAACTCAAACCCTAAGTTCTCGGGAGGTTTCGGATTCACCTTCAACTACGGCGACTGGTCATTGCGTACCAACTTCGTATTCCGTACCGGTTTCAAGGTAGTGAACTTCGCTCGCATGGGCTTGGAGAAGATGTATGATACCACCAACCAGAGTTCTGCCGTGAACTGGCGCTGGCGCAAGAACGGTGACCAGACAGAGATACCACGTGCACTCTATAACTATGGTTACAACTGGCTCGGTAGCGACCGCTACGTGGAGGATGCTTCCTTCCTGCGCTTCAGCTACGTAAGTTTGAGCTACAATGTTCCTAAGACATTCCTGAAGCAGTTTGGTCTTAACCAGATGCGCTTCGACCTGAGCGGCCAGAACATCTTCGTATGGAGCAAGTATAGCGGCACCGACCCTGAGCATGCCAACAGCGGCTGGAACTTCGCTTCCGACAACTCGCAAACACCACGAAGCAAGTCATTCACACTCCGTATGACGCTCGGTATTTAACCCATCTTTAAATAAAGATAAAAATGAAGAAAAAAACAAACCATATCATCAAGAGCCTGGCGGTAGCCTTCCTCGGAGGCTTATCACTCTGCTCATGCACCGATTTCCTGACGATCTACCCTACAGATAAGACCGTGGGTGAGAACTTCTGGAAAAACAAAGACCAGGTTGACCAAATGGTCACAGGTGCCTATACTGGAATGATTTCTGGTTCCAACATCGAAAGATTCATCATGTGGGGTGACTATCGCTCTGACGTGTTGAGAAAAACCAGCGCATTGGATAATACCACACTGGATAACATCACCAACGTGGATCTCTATCCTAGCAGCGGCTATAACTCATGGTCATCTTTCTATTATGTCATCAACACCTGCAACCTGGTGATGAACCACGCACAGGATGTACTGGCTGTGGATCCTGACTATACCGAAGGTGACTACCAAACCACCCGTGCACAGATGCTCGGTCTTCGCGCACTCTGCCACTTCTATCTGGTTCGCACCTTCCGCGACGTGCCATACGTAACCAAGGCGTATGAAAAGTCAGACGACCTGACCCTCGACGGCCAGCTGGCACCTGATTCTACCCTGCAGCTCTGCATCAACGACCTGGTAGAAGCAGAAAGAGGTTGCTACAAGTACGGCACCTTCGCCGCCGACGACTGGCGCAGCGTAGGCTTGCTGAGCAAGGATGCCATCAATTCCATCCTCGCCGATGTATATCTGTGGCGTGCTTCACTCTGGAGCCAAACCGACAAGGAGAAGGCAAAGACCTACTATCAGGCTTGCATCAACTATGCCGACAAGGTGATTGAATCTCACAAGAGATTCTACGAGAACAACTACAAGGGTTCTGCATCCAGCGATAACGCTACAGCTCCTTACTATCTGTTGAGCGGTAACAAGGCATTCTACCAGAACTTCGTGGAAGGCAATTCACGCGAAAGCATCTTCGAACTCCAGTTTGATGGAACCAGCAACGTGAACAACCTCGTCCGCCAGTACTTCTACAAGCATAAGGACGCAACATCAACCTACGGTATGCTTGCAGGAACCATAGCAGTGGGTAACTCTGTAGGCGACAGCCCTACACCAGCCAAGTCGAGTGCTTCTACCTCTGCCTTGTACCAGTCGGAGAACGACTATCGCTTCTACGACAACAGCTATGGTGTGAACGATGCCAACTCCTCATCCTTCCCAATCAGAAAGATGGTGTATAACATGCAAGCCTATTCTATGATTCCTACCAGCAAGCAGGGATACACCTATTTCCAGACACGCGGTTTCGACAACTACAAGCAGAACTGGATTGTATATCGTATCACCGACGTGATGCTGATGAAGGCAGAAGCCGAGACACAGTTGGCTGGCACCGATGCCAACAAGCTGAAGCATGCCTTCCAGATTGTCAACGCCGTGAACAAGCGTTCGCTCGACCCATTGGCAGTAAACAAGGATTCATTGGTTTATAAGGATAACTACGACAAGCAAGCCAAGCTGGAACTGCTCTGCCTCCAGGAAAGAGGTCGTGAGCTTCTCTACGAAGGCAAGCGCTGGTACGACCTGGTTCGCTACAGCTACCGCCATATGACGGGTGTAGATCCAACCAAGACCCTCTACGAGATTGACCCTAAGGGTAGCCTCTATCCTACTTTGGATAATGCCGACAACGAATTCAAGAACATTCTGAATGCCAAATACGGTACAGGTGTCATTAAGTTCAAGAACGAGGCATTCCTCTACTGGCCAATCCTGCAGCAGGAAACCAAGAACAACAAGTTGATCCATCAGAACCCGGTTTATGTGGAGACACAGACTTCCGAGCGACAGGATTAACAGCATCATTACACATTATTATATATATACATTAATAAATAGTATAGCAATATGACTAAGTTCATTCATAAGATAGGAGGCATGATGGCACTCGCAGCACTGGGTGTTGCGTCATTCACATCTTGCTCTGAAGAGATTGATGACAGTAACCTCTATACTTTCACCGGTCAAACCGTCATCGACTATCTGCGCAGCGACTCAACCTTGAGCGACATCGCCAGGATTTCCGACTATGCAGGTATGTCTGACCGCTTGTCTGCCTACGGAACTTACACCTGCTTCGCCCCAACCAACGAGGCACTCGAGGTTTATATCGACTCACTCTACAAAGATGTGAAGAGCGGCGATAAACACAATGGTCTTTATACAGGTTATGGAGATAAAGTACCAGCAGACAGCGTCATGAACCTCCTCTGGAAATCAGAAAAGCGTGATTCCCTCTGCAAGGACATCATCGAATCGCACGTAACAGGTCAGAAAAAGACCACCAACGACTTCCTCACAGGTGCCGACATCACCATGATGCTGGGTAACACCCATACACCAAAGCGTGTAAATGGCGAAATAACCATGGATGGTACCACCCATTTCATCAAGACCGACCAGGAAGTGGAAAATGGTATCGTGCAGGTAATCGACCGCCTCTTCTACCGCTCAACCAACTACATCATCGACGAGATGGATGCAATGGGAAGCTACAAACTCTGGGTAGAAGCCTTGAGAAAGACAGGTATCGACAAGATCTTGCAGGAAAACATCCGCACCAAGGGAATCAGCTGGTTCAACATCGAACCAGAAACCAAGTATCCATACGCCGACTACCCAACCAAGTGTAAGGTGGGATTCACCATCTTTGCAGAGCCAGACGAAGTACTCAAGAAGGAAGGCATCAACACCTTTGCTGATTTGGTAGAAAGAGCCAACAAGGAATATGCAAATTGCAAGAACTGGTATAGCTATGTGGAGGATGCAGGCATCAACGTAAGCACCGGCAACGACTACACCAACCAGTGGAACGCCCTCAACATGTTTATCCGCTACCACATTCTGCACTATGCACTCTCTACCGACAAGCTCGTTTATTCATACAACGAGTTGAAGGATATGGATGTATATGAGTATGTTCGCACCCTGTTGCCAGGAACCATGTTCAAGCTTACAGGTATCAAGGATCCAGGTGGTAACGTAGGTGAAATCCGCATCAACCGCCAGCTGAACACTCCTACCCTGACCAGTGACCCAGGTAACACCAACCGCAATGGTACAGCTTACCTGGAGGCCAACCGGGTAATCGACGAAGGTATCCTGGTAGGTAACACCAAGATCAACTCACGCCAGGCAAGCAACGGTTACGTTCACCCTATCAGCGGTGTACTCGCTTACAAGGAAACTGTTCCTAACAAGGTGCTCAACGAGCGTCTCCGCTTCGAGTTCATGTCACTCTTCGATGAAAGTATGACCAACCGCTACAGAGGTTACACCGGAGCCGACCTGAAGTCATTCTTCGGCCGCACCGACCGTAACATCACAGCCGTTCGTATCCCAGAGGGTTACTTCGAGAACATGGTTATCTACAACGGTGAGGCATCTCGCGTATATTATCTTACCAAGGACGAGGCAAAGGTAGGACAGGGTTCAAGCAACGACTGCTGGAACGACTACCAGGGCGATGAGCTCTACTGTAAGGGTGCATACGACTTCGCCATCAAGTTGCCTCCAGTACCAAAGGATGGAACTTACGAGTTGCGCTTCGGTTATGTGAACAACGGTGCACGTACCATCGTTCAGTTCTACCTGGGTCACTCTTCCGATCGTTCAACCATGACTCCATGCGATATTCCACTGGATCAGAACGTACAGGCAAGCTCAGTAACCGTGGGTTGGACAAACCCAAATACCGATGGTGACAATGGTGCAGCAGTGGATAAGGCGATGCACAACCGTGGATGGATGCGTGGTCCTAACTACTTCGGTAACATGAAGTATGGCGAGGGTACCCTGGCACGATTCAACGGTACAGGTGGCCAGCAGCACATCCGCCGCATCGTAACCAAGCAGTACTTCAAGCAGGGTGAAGAAAACTGGTTCCGCTGCAAGACAGCGATGCCAGAGAACACTGAGGCACAGTTTGAGCTCGACTACATCGAACTTGTACCAGTAAGCGTATATAACAACCCTTACCTCACCGAGGATGTATTCTAAGCCTCACCGAGGACGTATTCTAAAGAAATAGAATCCAAATCAAGTAAAAAGAATAACATGAAAGTAAGATATATATTAATGACAGCAGCTGTAGCCTTGGGTCTCCAAGGCTGCAGCGACTGGGATGACCATTATGATGCCAACGGCAACAACCTTCCGGGTGCCGACGCTACCCTTTGGGAGCAGATCAGCAGCCGAGGGGAGTTGAGCAACTTTGTCACCCTCCTGGAAAAAGTTCACTACGACGATGCTCTCAAAAGCAACCAGAGCTTCACCGTATGGGCACCTAAGAACGGTGCCTACGACATCGAGAAGTACAAAAACATGAGCGACAGCTTGCTGAAGGCAGAATTCCTCAACAACCACATCGCTCGCGGCTACCACCGTGCATCGGGCGACATCGACGAGCGCATCCACTTCCTCAACAAGAAGGTGTTAGACTTCCAGGGCAGCGAAAACAACTACGTGCTGAGCGGTCAGGCAGTGGATAGCACCAACATTCTGAGCAAGAACGGCGTGATGCACCTGATGGACGGCATGATGGATTTCCGTCCTAACTTCTATGAATATTTCGCCCGCGAGCACGAGGGTGGCGTGACCACCAACTCGCTGAAGGATATCTTCATGAGCAAGATGAAGCGCGAGATTGATAAGGACAAGAGTGTTGAAGGCCCGATGAAGGATGGTGAAGTTACCTATCTGGATACAGTTTATACAGAATACAACCAGATGTTCACCCTGCTCAATGCCCAGCTCACCAGCGAAGACAGTACCTATACCATGATTGTTCCTAGCGACAAGGCATGGGAGAAGGCTTACAAGCATGTGGAGACATACTACAACTATCCAGAAAGCTTCGAGCCATTCACCCTTACCAACGATGAGAAGACAGGTAAGCTCACCTACACCATCGCATCAAAGGTAAACATCGATGCCGACAGCTTGAAGAAAGAGCATACCATCCTGACCGTCCTGATGCCATTGGTATTCAGCAACACCGTGAACCCAGCACTGAAGGGTGGCAACATTCCAACCGGTGCTACCGACTCTATCCACAGCACAACCAATGTGTATTCATACAACACCTTGAACTACATGAGTCCTAACAGCAGCCGCGTGGATGATGCCGCAGAGTTGTTCAAGGGTGCTACCAAATACAACATGAGTAACGGTACTGTATGGTTAACAGGCGATTCACTCTACGCACGACCATGGTCAAATTGGAACCCTACCATCCACCTGAAGGCTCAGTACGGTAACTATCAGGCAGGTACCAGCAACGTAACCCTGACAAAGACCGTGACCGTGGGAAGCAGCGACCGCAACCCAAGCGTAAAGGGTTCCATGCACACCCCAGCGTTCTATCAGGTATCATCAGCCATCAACGAGCGCCCAGAGGTATTCCTCTACGCTCCACAGGTTCGATCTACAGCATACGCCGTATATCTGACCATGGTTCCTGCTACCATCAACGATACCACAGCCGTACCAACCGAGCAAGCCATCGCTCTGCGTACCATCATGCACAATAGTAAGGGTGGTGCTCCTAAGGCACAAGCCAGCACCGGATATCCAACTCCAGGTGCCCTGAAAAAGGATTTCGACCACATGAACAAGAACATGGGTGCGGTGAAATTCGATTACGGAACCAAGGAAGAATCCAAGATTCTTACCAAGTACATGGGTATCTTCAAGCCAAACATGAGCTACACCGGTCTTCAGAACGACCCAGCAATCCGCCCAGTGTTCAATGTATATTGCAACACACGTGTCAAAGATGGTAGCACAGAACTCCGCATCGCAGGCATCGTCCTGGTTCCTCAGGAGGCTGTGGAATACTACATGAAAAATGGTATGATTAGCGACTACACGGGCGACATGCCAGAACTCTTCTGGAACCTCACCGGCTCCAGCAATTAATCAAACATGAACTCAACATTTGAAAACAATGATAAATTTCAGAATATTGGCAATCATGGGCTTGATGGCTGTGGCAGCACAGGTCAACGCCCAGGAAGCAACAGATGACGCAGCAAGTCAGAAGAAGACGGCAGCAGCTCCTAAGTTGCCAGAATATCCTATGATGGAAATCACAGGTACCATCTACGATGCAGCTACAGGAAAGCCACTCAGCGGTGTACAGGTTCAGCCATTGGGCAATGCCAACTATGCTGCCATGACCAAGGACGACGGTACCTTCACCATCAAGGTGCCTACCTTCACTACATCGCTCTATCTCTTCACTTCGCAGTATGCCAGCCAGCAGGTTTCCATCGCAGGTAAGAGTCATATCACTGCCAACATGCTCAGCGACAAGTTCAACGAGATGTACACCAACGGTACACAGCTCGGTGGCGCTGCCAGCGTAAAGACCGATAAGACAACCACACAGATTTCTGTTGAGGACCTCATCAGCGAGCAGCTCGGCGGCGACGTGCGCACCATCAAGCGCTCAGGTGCTCCTGGCATCGGTTCTGCCATGTTTATCCGTGGCTTGAACTCGCTCAATGCCAACGCCCAGCCACTGGTAGTAGTGGATGGCGTGCCAATGGACATGCAGTATAACGGCACTTCGCTGCAGACAGGTATGTTCAACAACCAGTTGCTGAACATCAACCCTGCCGACATCGAGAAGATTTCAGTATTGAAGAACGGTACAGCCATCTATGGTGCCAAAGGTGCCAACGGCGTTATCGTCATCGAAACCCGCCGCGGTCACAGCATCGCTACCCGCATTGACGCCAACATCGGCGTGGGTGTGAACCTGGTACCAAAGCTTCCTAAGATGATGGATGCCAACCAGTATATGAGCTATGCCACAGAGATGCTGGGTACTTATCCGGAAATCAGCAAGATTATGGAGAACAATAATCTCAATTTCCTGAATAACGACAAAAACAATTACTATTATAATGCATACCACAACAACACCGACTGGAGCAAGGAGGTTTATGAAGAAGCCTTGAGCCAGAACTACAGCATCAACGTGCAGGGTGGTGACGATGTGGGTATGTACAACCTCTCTCTGGGTTATACCGACGGCAAGAGCACTGCCAAGAAGAATGGCTTCAACCGCCTGAACATCCGTTTCAACAGTGACCTGAAGATTACCAAGGGCTTCGCTACTGAGTTTGACGTTGACTACGTGAAGTTGAGCCGCGACCTCTTTGATGATGGCGCTCCTAGCGACTTCAGCAAGGGTACCGTGACATCGCCTACACTCCTGGCACTGATCAAGTCGCCTATCCTCAACCCATACGTATTCAACAAGACCACAGGTCAGTTGTCTTCTACCCTCTCTGAGGCAGACGACTTCCTGAGTGCACTGGATCCCAACCTCTCGCTGGCAAACCCTACTGCCCTGCTGGCAAACGGCAGCGGCAACAACAAGAACCGCATGGAGAACTCTATGTTCCACGTGCGCATCATGCCTAAGTTCGACCTGGGCAAGGGTTTCAAGCTTTCAGAGAACATCAACTATACGTTGAACCGTAACTCCCAGCGCTACTATCGTCCGAAGGGCGGTGTGCCAACCTTCTATGTAGAGGGCTTGGGTATGGTGCAGACCTTGTCTGCTTCCATCTTCGCCAAGGAAGAGACCGTGATGAGCGATACCCGCTTCGATTTCTCACGCATCCTGGGTGCCCACACCATCGACGCCATGGCAGGATTCAGATACCTGAACTACGGTTATGAGATGAACAACCCTACAGGACAGTATCAGAGTGCCGGTAACGACCTCTTGCCAAACGTATCCAACAGCATGGACTTCAAGGATGCCAAGGGTGAGGATTACAAGAAGACCAGCCTTACCTGGTATGCACAAGCCAACTATAACTACAAGAACCGCTACTTCCTGGAGGCTCAGGCAGCCCTGGAGAGCAGCAGCAGCTTCGGCGACAAGGCCACAAGCCTGCGCATGGGCGGTGTAGCATGGGGCTTGTTCCCTAGCGTACAGGCAGGTTGGGTGATGACCAACGAAGAGTGGTTCCCACAGAACATCGGCCTCAACTATCTGCGCCTGAACGCCGGATTCGAGATAAGCGGTAACGACGATATCAACAACAAGGCGGCACACACATCGTTCGAGGTATTGAAGTTCCTGCACAACGCCATCCCAGCCGTACAGCTCAACAACATCGGTAACGAGAATGTGACCTTCGAGAAGACCCGCCGCATCAACCTGGGCTTCCAGAGCCAGTGGCTCGACAACCGCCTGGGCTTAGGCTTCAACTACTATATGAACCATACATCCGACCTCCTCACCGTGAAGGATTTCACCACTCCTGTGGCAGGTGTGAAGAGCTATTGGAGCAACGAGGGTTCTATGGACAACACCGGCTTTGAGGTAAGCCTCAACGGTAAGCCAGTGGTAAGCCGCAACTTCACCCTGGAGCTGGGTGCCAGCTTGGGTCACTACAAGAACGAGATCAAGAGCTTGCCTAACGAGAAATACGTAGCCATCAACGGCAATGCCAAGGGTGCCAAGGGTTATACCTCTTCTATCTATGGCAGCGGCAACGTGGCAACACTCGTAGGTCAGAGTGCCGGTGTATTCTACGGATACAAGACTGCAGGCGTATTCGCAACAGATGCTGAAGCAAAGGCTGCCGGAAAGGACGGTTATCTCTACCAGCTCGACGAAACCGGTGCCAAGAAGTATTTCAAGGCTGGTGACATGCACTTCGTTGACCTGGATGGCGACGGCTGCATCGGCGAGAACGACAAGACCATCATCGGTAATCCAAACCCGGACATCTATGGTAATGCATTCATCCGCGCCTCTTATGGTAACTTCACACTCTCTGCAGTGTTCGGCTACTCTGTGGGCAACGACATCTTCAACTACCAGCGTAGCGTAATCGAGGGCGGCAAGAACTTCTACAACCAGAGCACAGCCCTGGTAAACCGCTGGAGAAGCGAAGGTCAGGTGACCAATGTTCCTCGTATATCTTACGATGACGAGATGGGCAACTCACGCTTCAGCGACCGCTGGATAGAGGATGGAAGCTATCTGAAGCTCCGCTCACTCAACCTCAACTACAAGGTGCCTGTAAGCACATCCTGGTTGCAGGGTCTTCAGGTTTGGGTAGAGGCAAACAACCTCTTCACCCTGACCAAGTATCTGGGTGGCGACCCTGAGATGTCAACCTCCAACGCCGTGCTCTATCAGGGCATCGACACGGGCAGCATCGCATCAGGACGCACCATTACAGTGGGTTTGAAGCTTAATCTCTAATAAAAAAGTACAATCACAAAGCATCAAAATAATGAAAATTAAATATTTCATAGCAGCCACCCTGGCTGCCATCACATTCAGTTCATGCAGTGATATGTTCGATGATGGATCCAATCGTTACGTCTATAATCCGGCACTCAACGAGAAGGTGGATTCTATGTTCTATATCAACGGTATCTTGAAAGGTGTTCAGCAAGCCATCGACCAGAATGTGCTTGTCAATGAGCTTCGTGGCGACCTCGTGTCGCCAACCTCTCATGCCTCTACCGACTTGCAGCGCCTGGCAGCCTTCGACTATGCCGACGGCAACAAGTATGATTCTGCGTATGTTTATTACCGCATCATCAACAACTGCAACTACTACGTGGCTCACCGCGACACCACCCTTGCCACCGGTTCAAGCCTTGTGGCAATGAAGGAGTATGCCGAGGCAAAGGCCATCCGTGCATGGGCTTACCTGCAGCTGGTTCGCAACTATGGCAACGTGCCTTTCTACACCCATCCTCTTACCGATATCTCATCGGTAGAGGGTGCTGCCAACCTGGAGAAGAAAGACCTGAACGGCATCGTGGCTGCCCTGGCTCCCGACCTGGAGCAGTATGTGAACCTGCCAGTGCCTAGCTGGAAGGAGTTTGACCTGGGTATGAGCGACGCCGGAGAGCAGAAGAAGGTAACCACATCGCAGATGATGATTCCGGTACGCCTCATCCTTGCCGACCTCTATCTGGAGTCAGGCAACTATGCCAAGGCGGCAGAGCATTACTTCAATTATCTGAAGCAGAACAAGGAGCGCCTGCGTTCTTATCTGGCTGACTGGGCGAATTATCCAACCTATTCGGATCTTCCAACCTCAATGAGAAACGGACAGAGCTGGTTTGTTTCAAACGGCGACTGGTCAACTACCTACAGCCAAGATGCGGAAACCATCACCTTCGTGGCTATGGCAACCAACAAGTTGCGTGGTGAGATTACTGCCCTGCCTGGTTTGTTTGGTTACAACTACTACACTGCGGCAGACGGTTATCGCTACAACGTTGAATCTGCCCTGGTAGCATCTGATTCATACCTCGCTCTGTCTAACAGTCAGAACTTCTATTACAGAGTGGGTAGCGGTAAGAACGCTGTTTACGCCTACGCTTCTGTGGGAGATATGCGTTATCACAGTTCTTACAACCGTGTGAGATCGGATAAGAAGACAGATTTGGTTAACATTATCATGAAATATGAGAATGCGAACATTCCGCTCTATCGCACCTCTGGTGTTTATCTGAAACTTGCCGAGGCAATCAACCGCATGGGACATCCTGACGTGGCATTCGCCTTGCTGAAGGATGGCTGGAACCACAAGTTGGAGCAGGATACCACCTATATGACCCAGGAAGGTATCGAGTTCCTGAAGACCACCGTTCCTTTCCTGACGGCTGAGAACCGAGTAGTGTTCAACGATGAGGACGAATCTAGGGAATACAGCATAGGTAGCCAGCCACTGCATGCCCGTGGTGCCGGTATGACCCAGGGTAACCAGTCGCTCTACAAGTATCGCACAGAGATTGATAAGAAGTTGGCTGAATTAGGCAAGAGTTATCCTGTGAACGCCACAGCATCAGATAGCTTGAAGATTGAGCAGGATGCCGTAGAAGACCTTCTCTGCGACGAGATGGCATTGGAGCTTGCCTTTGAGGGAAGCCGCTTCAGCGACCTTTGCCGCATCGCCCGTCACAAGAACAATGATAATCCTTGGGGCAGCAACTACGGTTCTCTCTGGCTTCGCGATAAGCTGAAGTTCAAGAACTCAGTGCTCGACTTGAGTGATCCGAACAACTGGTTCATGCCATTCAAGTAAAAAGTTGGTAATATGATTATATGAATAAGAGGGTGTGTCAAAAGTCCAAGACACACCCTCTTTTTTTTTGCTTCATCGTTTTTCTTCATCGGATTACGCTGAGTTAACGGAACATTCTTGCTTCACGGATTACGCACGGAATTGAAACGGATTCGGCCTTACGGCCATTGGGCTACCGAAGCGTTTCAGCGTTTCACTAAAAACATCTTTAATCCGCAGCAAGGGAGTATTTCTGGAATACTCTCACGTAATCTACCTCCATCTGAACAGGGAGGGCGCTTTCGTCAACACCCTTCATACCGCCCCAATCACCGCCCCAAGCCAGGTTGAGAATAACATAGAATGGTTTATTGAAAGGCCATGAACCCACATCATTTTTACCGTCATTGTTGAAATTGAGCAGTTCCTTACCATCCACATAGGTCTTGATATAATCAGGAGTCCACTCCAGGCGATAAACGTGGAAACCGTCTTCAGCACCCGCAGTCAGACGCTCCTTGGTAATCTGGGTTCCCATCACGTGATTAAACTTCTCAGTATGGAGCGACGAAGAAGTATAGTTAGGATTAACGCCTACCTCTTCCATAATATCAATCTCGCCACATTTAGGCCAAGGATTTGCTCCGAAATCATTGTTGCAAGGCATCATCCAGAAAGCAGGCCATGTGCCCTTACCCTTAGGCAATTTGATGCGAGCTTCGAAGATACCATAAAGCCAGCCCTGGGTTTCGTGAGCATATATGCGACCCGAATATATCTTGCCGTCGCTGCCCTTGAAACAGTTGATATAAAGCCGGTTATCAGCAATTTCTGTTACGCGTTTGCCATCAGCAGAGCCATTCACATAATTCTGAAGTTCATTATTCACCCAGCCCGACTTCTGCACCTCATGACGCCAGTCGGTACTATTCAACTCTGAGCCTTCGTTAAACTCATCATTCCAGACCAGTTTGTAACCTTCCGGAATCACCATTTCGCCCCCTTCAATAGGAGTAACCTGTTTTCCTGCCTGATGCACTGGCACCGATACCTTCTTATCCTCTAATGAAATCTCGACACTTCCGTCAAGAGCTACAGACGATTTATTCTCTTCCACATCTACAGTTACCATACCCATAGCTTTGCTATTACCACTGGCACTCACTTTAAACCAAGGGTATACATTTGTCGTAGGACCTTCTCCAGGGAAGGATGCTCTCGCCTCCCAGCCTCCTTCAGAAGCCATTACCATGATTTTATAAGTACCGCCTTTGGCAGGAACATCGATGCTCGTAGGAGAGCAGAATATCGTTATCTCTCCATTGACGTCAGACGAACTACTGCTGCAAGAAATCAGCATGAACGAAAGGAGGAAGGAAAATATTTTCAAGAATTTCATGTCATTTAAAATTTAGAAAGGGAGCCACTCCTACTTATTCATAGGAGCAGTCCCTGTATAATTCTATATAAACCTATAAAACCTAAAGCCTATTTCACAATCAAAACGATATCACTGACTGTTACCTCGGCATCCTTAGGAGCACCAGCAAGGTCGATGACGAGTTTCATCTTGCTCATATCCTGAGGGCCGCCATCAGCTTCTTTCGTACAGTTTGGTTGGTTCTCATAACGGAAGACGTATTCGCCTTTAACATCAGTAGACTCCTGGAAGAAGAGGTTTCCATCATTAGCGTCATCACAAAGCTTCAATGTCATCATTGGCAATGGAGCAGAAGTGGTAACCTTGCAAGAGAAATCAATCTTGCTATCAGCTTTGGCTGATACTGGAATACCAAGCATTTTCCACTGGGCATGCCATAGCTCAGCAGGAGTTTCACAAGGCACGATAATGATGTGCTTGCTTCCCTCATGCTTGATAACAGGAGTTACATCAATCTGTGCCCAAGAAGCATCACCATACCAAGTTTCCTCAGTAAATGACTTGTTGGCATCAATATCCTTCCAAAGGTTGCCCGCTGTATTGTAGTCGAATGGCACCTTCAATTCTACAGGAACCACAGTACCATCATCGTTGGCATGATCTTTCAATACCAGGCTCTCTATCATGATTTCGTCATCAGCAACATTACCACCAAAGTCGAATACAATCTTCAAGTTATTGATGTCCTTGCCTTCGAGGTCTGAACCATAAATACACTTAGGCTCACCTGCTTCCAATTTTGTATTTGCATCCTTGGAATCGAAAAGGATGATATCGTCACCACCTTCTCCAGAATCACAAAGTTTCACCTTAACGGCATTATGTCCCTTGGCAGATGTCAAGATAACAGAGAAATCGTAGTGCTTGTCGGCAGAAGTAGAGATACCTAAGTTGGTGAAAGGAACCTGAGCTTGCCAACGCTCGGTAGTTGCCTCAGGGAGCTTCAATGTATAGCATCCCTTGCTGTAGCTACAAACCGGGTCAGCAATTTGGCTCCATCCTGGAGCATAATAGCCAGCAGAAGGTTTTTCAGGGAAGGTAATTTTCTTGAAGAGATTAAACTCGCTGTCCTCTACGAAACCGCCAAAACCATTCATCTTAGTCTTTTCGATATTAACCTGCTTCTTCACAGACTCCTTGCTGATACCATTGCGATTCTTCACAAAGCATTCCACATCATAAGTACCCTTCTTGCGATAATACTTGCTCAATGTATAGTCTGAAGAATAAGCACCATCAATTACCCAAACTGGGGTGATGCCCTCTGCTGAGTTAAAACTGAAATTAGCTGTATTGATGTCTTGATCAACACTGATATTGAAGTTGTCAGCATAATCAGCAATGTTAGGCAATTCGCCATTGGCACCGCTAAAATCTTCTGGGGAGCATGCTCCTAGCAGAAAGGCTGCTAGGAATGCAAATGCTGAATGATATAATATCTTTTTCATAATCGTTACCATTTTAATGTATTAGTAATTGTTTTGTACCAATGCTGGGTCTGAGTCAAGCTCTGCCTGAGCGATTGGGATATACTTCTTAGATTCTGTCCAAGAGTTGGTGCGATAGCCATACTCATCTGGTACCAATACGCTGGCAGCCTTACCGGTACGAACCAAATCGAAGTAACGTTTGCCTTCGCCCACGAACTCCAAATGACGCTCGTTGATGACATCATCCACTGTCACTGCACCAAGTTCTGCAATGCCGGCACGGCGACGAATAATATTCACGTAATCCTTAGCCTTGGTTGCATCTCCACCAGTCTCAAGCAACAACTCTGCTGCATTGAGGTAAGCCTCAGCTACACGATACACACGGAGATTATTGTTGTAGTTCAAGTCCTTATCACCAGAAGTAGCATTATTCTCTGTATATGGACGATACTTACCAAGCCAGAAGCCTGTGTCTTGATAACGCTTGGTATATTCTACACCACGGCAGTCCCAAACAGTAGCATCACGACGCTTGTCATTGGATGCGAACATATTATAAGTCTCAGTTCTAACAGGCATGAATCCCCAGCCGTTAGCACCTGCGTCCCAGCCCTCGCCACCAGGCCATGAGTTTGGAGAAATCAAGGTAGGAAGTACTGTTCCACCAATACCTTGTGGATTGCTCCAAGAACGCTCACTGAAACCTATCTCATAGTTCACCTCCCAGATGCTCTCCTTGCACCATTCGCCACTGTTCTTCCAGATAGAAGCAAAGTCGTCCATGATACCATACTCATTCTTGTCGTTGATGATTTCCTGCATATACTGCAATGCCGTGGCATAACGGGAAGTATCTTTCTGATACATCACCATCTCGGCATACATCATATAGCACATCGCCTGTGACATTCTGCCACAATTGACATCATCCCAACGCATAGGCAATACATTAGAGTTGATGACTGACTCCAACTCAGTAATCAAGTTGTTGTATACCTCATCAGCGCTCAACTGAGGAGCGGTATATGGAGAAGAGAGGTTTTCCAAATAGAAAGGAATGTTTCCGAAGTAGTGCCACAAGTTATTGTAGTAATACACACGGAGGGCTCTGCCCTGCATTTCGTAAGATGCCTTGTTAACAGCGGTGAGGTTAGCCTCTGCCCAACCCAAGTACTTCAAGAGGTCATTGCAACGCTTGATGCCTGAATAGTCCACTGTCCAAAGTGAGCTAAGGGTATTGCTGGAATTTGCCTCATAGTTAGAAAGCATGTGCCAGTTCTGCATATCGGTTTTGTTAGAACCGCCTACCCAGAAGTCATCACCCATAATCTCGGCATCAATATTGAGGGCATTATACTGTCCCAAAGCCCAGTCTGGCCAATGGGTAGGATCGTAAGCCGCATTCAGAGCCTCATTGATGTGGGCATCTGTGGTATAATATTCTTCGAGGTTTTCACCTGATGGGTTCTCCACCTCTAGGAAGCTATCGCTGCAGGATGTGGTTGCCAATGTGATGCTGGCTGCCAACATACCAAAAGCTATATATCTCTTTGTTTTCATAATTGTCAATGTTTTAAGAGGTTATTGATGTTAGAATGAAAGATTGAAACCGATGGTATAGGTGCGAGCCTGTGGATATACACCATAGTCTACACCGAGAGAGGTACCACCTGATGAAATCTCTGGGTCGAAGCCCCAGTACTTGGTCCATGTGATGAGGTTTTCTGCCATCACGTAGAAGCGCAAGCGGCTGATAGAGAGTTTCTGGGTCAACTGCTTTGGCAAGGTGTAACCCAAAGAGATGTTCTTCAATCTCAAGTAAGAGCCATCGCAAAGATAGAGGTCCGAAACCTGCCAGTTGGTAGCATCGCCATTCTTCAGAATAGGATACTTATTGGAGGTACCCTCGCCAGTCCATCGATTGAGCATCCAAGTAGGGAAGTTGCCAGAGAACACATCTGTACGATAGGTAGCATCAAATACCTTATTACCTGTTACACCCTGCAAGAAGAGGTTGAGATCGAAACCCTTCCACTCTGCATTGAAGTTGAAACCGAAGGTCCATGAAGGTGTACCATTACCGATGTTGGTGCGGTCGTCTGGATCGATTTTACCATCACCATTTACATCAACGAAACGTACATCACCTGGTTTGGCATCTGGCATAATCATGTTACCATCCTTATTTACGTAAGCCTGAACCTCTGACATATTTTGGAACACACCAGCTGTCTTATAACCATAGAAGTATGGGAAAGGCTGACCGTTAGATCCACGAGTGCCACCACCAGAGATACCCTGGAAGCTATCAAGGTCGATGTAACCAGTATCATTACCCAGGTTGGTCAACTCATTGTGCAGATAGGTAACATTAGCCTTGGCATTGAAGCGAGCATCAGAGATGTGCCACTTATAGCCGAGCTCAAACTCAAGACCAGAGTTCTTCATATCACCCACGTTACCGATTGGCTTGGTCTCACCTACGTAGCTTGGGATAGGCATAGTAATCAACATACCGTTGGTCTTCTTTACATAATAGTCAGCAGAGAAGGTCAGCGCACTGCCGAAGAAACCGAAGTCGAGACCGATATCAGTCTGCTCGCTCTCCTCCCACTTCAAGTCTTCATTGGCTGTGGCATTCGCCTTAGAACCATTAAACTTGACAGCGTTCTTTCCGAAGAGCACGTTGTTGCCCATAGAGGTCAATACGGTATAACGGAAGTCTCCGATATTATCATTACCATTCTTACCCCAGCTGGCACGGAACTTGAGGTTACTCAACCAGTTGCGGGTGCCCTCCATAAACTTCTCGTTCATGATGTTCCAACCAACAGAAGCTGATGGGAAGGTACCATATTTATGAGATGGTCCGAAACGGCTTGAGCCATCTCGGCGGATTGTAGCCTGGAGCATATATTTCTCATCGTAATTGTAGCTCAAACGGCCAAAGAGTGAAGAGATGGCATGTACCACGTTGTTACCGCCCGATACGCTATGCTGAATCTGAGGCGCACCTACAGAGATGATCTTTCCGTCAGCATCCTTCACGATGGTCTGCTCGTAGTTGCCGGTAGCATAGTCGATAGAAGGCTTGTTTACATTCACAAGATTCCAACGGCTGCCGTTCAGATAATCACTCTTATTCTTCATTGCACTCTGACCCAAGACAACAGCAAAACTATGCTTGCCGATAGTCTTATCGTAAGTCAAAGTATTCTCTACCTGCCAGTTGATACCCTTGTCAGAGCTCTTGTAAGCTGAGGTATGGGTAGAATAGTTATTACCTGAGAGGTAATACTTGGATGCGGTGTAGCTATCTGTACCCCAGAAGCTGAGGTCTGCACTATAAGTGAAATGATACTTCAAGTTGTCCCAGAGTTGGAGGTCAATAGAGAACTTAGGCACAAACTTGTGTGACCAGTTCTTACCTGCTGGGCGCGCCATCATGGCAAGAGGATTGTTCATCTCCTGATAGGTACCACCCATACCTGGGATAGTATAATAGTTGCCATTGGCATCACGGAGAAGCTCGTAAGTATCACGAGTACCGTTCACTTTACCATTAGCATCGTATGTGTTAGGATCCTCGTAGGCATCATAATACTTCTTCGCCACATTGCTATTGGTTACCGTAGGAGCCAATGTTGGAGCAAGATAGAGGGCACTACCCAATACTGAGCCATAGATACTATTAGCATCGATACCTGTGCTCTTTACACGGGTATAAGCCATGTTGACAGTAACATCCAGTTTGTTGAGGAAGTTGCGGTCCTTGCTAGCATCCAATACATTATATATATTGTTGCTGCGCAGGGAGAGACGCTCGTAATTGCTCTGTCCGTAGTTACCACCTACGATACCTTCCTGCTTGTAGTAGCCCATGGAGAGGTAGTAGTTGACCTTGTCAGAAGCACCACTGATGCTTACCTCATGGTTCTGAACAGGGGCATTGTCATTGAATACCAAGTCCTGCCAATCAGTACCAAAACCATTGATGGCATCACCATTGGAGTCGGTCAGTTTGTATGGATCAGCATAGATAGGAGCCTGACCACCATTCACTGCACGCTCGTTCTGAAGGATGGCGTAGTCAGTGGCGCTTGTCACATCACGCTTCTTCCATGCGCTCTGCCAGCCGTATGAGAAGTTATAGTTGATCTGTGCCTTTCCTATCTTACCCTTCTTGGTGGTTACGAGAATTACACCGTTGGCTGCACGGGCACCATAGATAGCACCCGAAGCAGCATCCTTCAGCACCTCGATACTCTCGATATCACTAGGGTTGAGATAGTCGAGACCACCCTCGATAGGCATACCGTCTACGATGTAGAGAGGATCTGAATTGTTGATAGTACCTGTACCGCGAATACGAACCTTAGGAGATGCACCAGGCTGACCTGAAGAAGAGGTTACGTTGACACCGGCAGCCAGACCCTTCAATGCGTTATCAACACGCACTGGGCTCTTGCCTGCCAAATCTTCGGTGCTCACTTTAGCGATAGCAGCAGTTACCACGCTCTTCTTCTGAACACCGTAACCTACAACAACCACTTCGTCCAGAGCTTTGTCGTCTTGTTTCAGAGTAATCTTCATGTTGGCTGAAGGACGAATCTCTGCATCCTTGTAGCCAATGTAGGTAATAACCAAGGTCTGGTTAGCATCTGCATCGATGACAAAGTTACCATCAAGGTCGGTAATTGCACCGGCACCCTTGACGCCTTTAACCTGTATGGTGGCTCCGATAACGGGTTCACCCAGGTCATCCAACACGACACCTTTGAAGGTGCTTTTCTGTGCGAGCGCTGACGTCGACATCAATAATGCAGTCGCCAGCAATAGACTTTTTGTTTTCATATTCGATTATTAGTTTAGAAAAATATCTATTTGTTAGTTCACTCTATTATAATAATGTATAAGACTGTGCGGCTGTGCATTTCATAAAATGCGTTAAGCCGTGTTTTCGATTGCAAATATAATATGATTTTTTGATAAATCCTAGCCCCTTCAACAGATAAGTGGAAAGAAAACTTTTCTAAAATAATCTATATTGTTAATTTTCAGACACTTAGCAGTTTTTAACAACTACATGAAAGTGGATGGATTAAAATAAAGGAAATGAGGCTGGAACACCCTTAAAAAGTTACATCAGTATTTTTCAGTGTTCACACTCTGCCACTTTTCATTCGCGCACGCAGCCTAATTATCTTTCTAATTATCAGTGGTTTACAAAAGTTACATTTTTTACACCCATCCACTTTTCACTTATCACCCATCATTTTTTCATTATTTATTTAGTAATTTTGCAGATGAATGAGCATATACGCTTAAACGCACAAAAAAAACGTGAGAGGCGGTGTGCAAAACAAACAACTGCAAGAAATAAACAAACCATAATAAATATTACTTATGAAACAGTTCATTTTATCATGTGTCTTGTCTGTGGCAGCCATCGCTCCATCGCAGGCACAGCAGACTACCAGACAATTGCCTGTCTATCTCGACCAGACCAAGCCGGTAGAGCAGCGCATCGATGATGCCATCTCCCGCATGACGCTGGCAGAGAAGATACGCATCATCCATGCTCAGAGCAAGTTTTCATCAGCCGGTGTACCACGCTTGGGATTTCCTGACTTCTGGACGGATGACGGACCTCACGGAGTGCGTCCTGACGTATTGTGGGATGAGTGGGAACAGGCTGGTCAGACCAACGACTCCTGCGTAGCCTTCCCTGCCCTCACCTGTCTTGCCGCATCATGGAATCCGCAGATGAGCCGCATCTATGGCGAAGCATTGGGCGAAGAAGCCCTGTATCGCGGCAAGGACATGATTCTGGGTCCTGGCGTCAACATCTACCGCACGCCTCTCAACGGCCGTAACTTTGAGTATATGGGCGAAGATCCGTTCCTGGCGAGCATCATGGTAGTGCCGTATATCCAGGGATTGCAGTCTAAGGGCGTATCAGCCTGCGTAAAGCACTATTGTCTGAACAATGACGAGGAATACCGCCATCAGGTCAACGTAATCGTCAGCGACCGTGCTCTCCACGAAATCTATCTCCCTGCCTTCAAGGCGGCTGTTGAGAAGGGTAAGACATGGGGTATCATGGGAGCCTACAACCTATATAAGAATGAGCACAACTGCCACAACCAGTGGACCCTGAACAAGATTCTGAAGGGCGACTGGAAGTATGATGGTGTCGTGGTAAGCGACTGGGGCGGTGCTCACGACCTGGAGCAGTCTGTAAAGAACGGGCTGGATATGGAGTTCGGCACCTGGACAGACGGTCTTACGATGGGCGCTACCAATGCCTACGACAACTATTATCTCTCCATGCCTTACATGAAGGCCATACAGGAAGGCAAGTTCACCCAGAAGGAGCTGGACGATAAGGTGCGCCGCGTATTGCGCCTCTTCTATCGCACCACGATGAATCCGAACCGCCCTCATGGTTTCCTCTGTTCCGAGAGCCATTATGCAGCAGCCAGACAGATTGCTGAGGAAGGCATCGTATTGCTTCAGAACAGGAACAATGTGCTCCCTATCAACACCCAGAAGGCTAAGCGCGTGCTGGTAGTGGGCGAGAATGCCATCAAAATGATGACCGTAGGCGGAGGCTCTTCTTCGCTCAAGGTACAGCGCGAGATTTCGCCTCTCGATGGCCTGAAGACGCGGTTGGGCAAGGACGGCATCGAGGTAGATTATGCCCGCGGATATGTGGGCGATGTAACAGGCAACTACAATGGCGTTACAACCGGCCAGAACCTGGAAGACAAGCGCAGCGAGGCTAAACTGATAGCCGAAGCCGTAGAGAAAGCCAAGACTGCCGACTATGTCATCATGTTTGGTGGTCTGAACAAGAGCGATTTCCAGGACTGTGAGGGGCACGACCGCAAGCATTATGAGTTGCCATACCATCAGGATAAGCTGATCGAGGCTTTGGCTAAGGCAAACAGAAACTTCGTTTATGTCAACATCTCGGGCAATGCGGTAGCTATGCCTTGGAAGGCTAAGGTTGCCGGCATCGTACAGGGCTGGTTCATCGGTTCGGAGAGCGGCGAAGCCCTGGCAAGCATCCTTACAGGCGATGCTAACCCTAGCGGCAAGTTGCCGTTTACATGGGTCAATTCGCTGAAGGAAGTTGGTGCTCACGCTCTCAATACCTATCCGGGAACCTGGCGTCAGGAAGGTGGAGCCAGCACGAAGGGCAACATCATTGATGAGGAATATAAGGAAGGCATCTATGTAGGTTACCGCTGGACCGATAAGGAGCGCATCAAGCCTACCTTTGCATTCGGTCACGGCTTAAGCTACACCCAGTTTGCCATCTCTAATCTCCGCAGCGACAAGATGCAGATGAAGCAGGACGGCACAATCACCTTTACCGTAAACGTAAAGAATACCGGAAAGTGCGCCGGAGCCGAGACGGTTCAGCTCTATATCCACGACGTCAAGGCATCAGTAGACCGCCCTCAGAAGGAGCTGAAGGGATTCCAGAAGGTTTATCTCCAGCCAGGTGAGAGCAAGGATATCAGCATCACCATCAGCAAGGAGGCCCTCAGTTTCTACGACGAGGCTTCTTCATCCTGGAAGGCTGAAGCCGGAAAGTTTGAAGCTCTTGTTGGTAATGCAGCCGATAATCTGAAGCTCAAGAAAGCCTTCGAACTCTTTTAAAAAAATGATGACTACCCCGAAGCATTTACTCTTATGAGACACAGCTTCTCTATACATGTTACTGAAGTTTCGCAAGTGGTTCAAGTACGGGCTAGGAGCTTACTTGCGAAACTTCAGCATGTTTAAAAGTTTGGCGCCTTGAAATAGAGCGTCAAACTTCTATTCACTCAAAAAAAGCTTGACTTATTATTTCATGCCAATCTGCTTCACACGCTGCTCGAACTCTTCCCTGTCACAGATGGCACTATTCTTGATTTTGGCGCGATAATTATAGATAGTGTTCACAGAATAGTGAAGGAACTCGGCAATCTTAGAACTGTCCTCGATGCCCAGACGGATAAGGGCAAAGATACGGAGGGTGGTAGAAAGACGGCTGTCATCTTCGAGCACGATACGCTCTTCAGGCTTCAAGAGGGCATTGAACTCCTCAACAAAGTCAGGGAAGAGCTTCAGGAAGGCGGAATCGAAATACTCATACAGCTCGCCCATGTAGGCCTCGCCAGCCTGCATCTGCTCCAGCAACTTGTTGAGTTCTCTTGCCTTCACCAGTTTCACTACTCGCTTGCGCATGGTCTCTATCTTGTCGACATAGATGGCACAAAGGCGCAGGAATCGACCAATATATACTTCCTTCATCTTGTTACTCTCGTTGAGAGAATGGTTCATCTCATTAAGAGACTGGTTCATCCCGTTGAGCGAATGATTCATCTCATTAAGACGCTCATTTGCCAACTGCAAAGCATGGTTGGTTTCCTTCTGCTTATGATGGGCCGCAGCAATGCGCTTACGCTGCTTGTTGACATAGTAGAGCAAGAGCATAACCACGAAGAGAAGCAGGACAGAGAACGCTACCATGAGCCGCAGATGCTGGTTGCTCGACGAAAGTTCTTTCTGATAGCCCTCCTCAATCTGCGTGAGCACAGGCATAATCTGGCGGCTGCGGATAGGCGTATTGAAAATAGAAGCCGATCGCCAGGCAAACTTGATATACTCATGAGAGCGCTTCTGTTGGTCCGGATCGCCATTGAGCAGATTGGCAAGTTCCCAGAGAGAGCCCTGGTCCATCACAGCCAACTGTACATCGCAGATGGTAGAACGCAGGAGGCAGCACAGGAACTGCTCTTCATCGCCAAACTGATTGTAGGTCATGCCGCGATAAAACTGCACGATGGCATACTGATGGGTGCCCGGTTTCGTCATCGACAGCCGCTTATCGCTCAATCGCAAAGCCTCCTTCATGTTTCCTGCATCGCGTGCCCTCACCTCCTGCATCTGCAGATAAAGGTCATCATCATGGCTGAAAGTACTGTCTATTGCAGCCTGATAAGCATTATGCTTGCCGGTATAATATTTCTTCAAAGAGGGAACGTTGGAATAATATGCCATCTCGCCATACAGGTGCTGGCAAGCCCAGAGGTAGTTGCGTTTGCCCTCTGCATCAAGATCAGCGGTATTGACAGACTTCAGCAGGTCGTACGATTCGGCATAATCGCCCGTGGTAGATTCCTGGAAAGCAAGCAGTGCCTTGGCATTCCCCTCTTTCTTCTTATCGCCCATTCTGATGGCAAGTTCCATGCACTGGTTGATATATTTCAGCGCCATGTCGTTCTTGTAGGAGCGGTATTCCTCAAAGAGCGCAAAGCAGGCATCATACTTATTGCTTAGCCGCCTGGCGGTCTTCAGTTTCTGCTCCCAATCGCGAATTCGGGCTTCACGTACCTTCACATAATCAGCCGAATGGGCAATGGCGTTGTCCAGACTCTGAAAAAGCTGCTCTATATTATCTGTTGTTTTTGCAGCAAGAGAAAGAGGCATCAAGACAAAGAGCAGGAAGAAGAATGCCTTTCCCCATAATTCATTTATGCGATACATCAACTTGATTCCGTTAAGATTGATTTATTTTCATGAGGTTTCACGTGCAAAAGTAATAAAAAAATCGGAAACGACAAAATCTAATATAGAAGAAATGCACTTCCCTCTCCATTTTCCTGCTATATAGCATCCACTTTTTGCACATCCCCCATTTCCCTTATCTATCTCATTATCAGATACATTTCTATCTAAAAAAGGAAAATTCATCCACATTTTAACATTCGTATCGCGCATCGTATCATCTTTTTTATTATCTTTGCAGAAGATAAGTATCAAAAATAACAATTAACATAATAAACAATGAGAACAGCACTTTTATCACTCACGTTTCTTTTGGCTGGTTCTATGGCAGCACCTGCTTTCGCCCATACCGCAGCCCCTAAGAAAAAAGTAACTGCCACAACCAAGAAAGGCAAGATTCTACCCATGAAGGAGTATATCGACCAACTGATGGCGAAGATGACGCTACAGGAAAAGATTGGTCAGCTGAACCTGATGGTAGCTGGCGACATCACCACCGGCGGCGCACTTGATACTCAGGTAGGCAGCGATATCGCCCAGGGCAACATGGGCGGAGTTTTCAACATCAAAGGCCTCGATAAAATCAAGGCTCTCCAGGACATCGCCATCAAGAACAGCCGTCTGGGCATTCCGCTGCTGGTGGGCATGGACGTAATCCATGGTTACGAGACGATGTTCCCTATCCCTCTCGCCCTCTCCTGCTCATGGGATACCGAGGCGATGAAGAAGGTAGGCGAAGTATCGGCCAAGGAAGCAAGTGCCGACGGCATCAACTGGACATTCTCTCCTATGGTAGACATAGCACTCGATGCCCGCTGGGGACGAATAAGCGAAGGAAATGGCGAGGATCCTTATCTGAGCGGCGTGATGGGAGCAGCGATGACTCAGGGCTACCAGGGCGTGGATATGCGCACAGAAGAGATTCTGAGAGCCAACCGCATCATGGCCTGCCTGAAGCATTTTGCCCTGTACGGAGGCGTTGAGAGCGGTAAGGAATATAACACGGTAGATATGAGCCGCGTGCGCATGATGAACCAGTATCTGCCACCTTACGAGGCAGTGGTAAAGGCAGGCGTAGGCAGCGTGATGTCTTCATTCAATCTCATCGACTACATACCAGCTACAGCCAACAAATGGATGATGACCGATGTATTGAGAAAGCAATGGGGATTCAACGGTTTCGTGGTTACCGATTACGCTTCTATCGCCGAGATTCTGCAGCACGGAACGGCTAAAGACCTCAAGGAGGCATCAGAACAGGCACTGAAGGCAGGTACCGATATGGATATGTGCTCCAACGCCTTCGTAAAGCATCTGGCAAAGAGCATAGCAGAAGGAAAGGTGAGCGAGGAGGATGTGAATATCGCCTGCCGCCGCATTCTGGAAGCGAAATATAAACTGGGCCTGTTCAGCGACCCTTACCGCTACTGCAACACCAAGCGCAGCAAGAGCGAGATTTATACCGCAGAGAATCGTCAGGCAGCCCGCGATGTAGCAGCAGAGACCTTCGTGCTTCTGAAGAACGAAGGCAATATCCTGCCACTGAAGAAGGAAGGAAAGATAGCCCTGATAGGTCCGCTTGCCGACACCCGAAACAACATAGCCGGTACATGGAGCGTGGCTCAGGTACCATCTAAATATACCACCATCAAGGAGGCAATGGAGCATGCCCTTGCCGGAAAAGCCACCTTATTATATGCCCAGGGAAGCAATATCTGGCGCAATAAGGAGCTGCAGCAAAACGGCGAATCCGGCAACCCAATCAACTGGGGCAACGAGGCTGAGATGAAGGCTGAAGCGCTGAAGATAGCTAAAGAGGCAGATGTAATAGTATGTGCTATGGGCGAAAGTGCCGAGATGAGTGGCGAATGCGGTAGCCGTACCAACCTGGAGATGCCGGACGTACAGCGCGAACTGCTTGCCGAACTCCTGAAGACGGGCAAGCCTGTAGTGCTCCTCAACTTTGCAGGCCGTCCTACGGTTCTTACTTGGGAGAAAGCCCATGTACCAGCCATCATGAATGTATGGTTTGGAGGTTCAGAGATGGGCGATGCACTCTGCGATGTCATCTTTGGCGACAAATCGCCATCGGGTAAGCTCACCACTTCGATGCCTAAGACTACCGGTCAGGAGCCTCTCTACTACAACCATCAGAACACCGGCCGCCCTGTAGCAGACGATAATGAGAAGTTTGCCAAGTTCGCCAGCAACTGCCTGGATGTAAGCAATGGTCCGCTCTATCCTTTCGGTTACGGTTTGAGCTACACCTACTTTTCGTACAGCAACTTCCGCCTGAGCAGCCAGGAGGCCGGCATCAGCAATGAGGAGGCTACCGAATGGCAGGATGGCAAGAAGATTACAGCTAGCGTCACCGTTAAGAACAATGGCTCCCGCAATGCCGACGAGATTGTGCAGCTCTACATCCGTGACATGGTAGCCAGCATCTCCCGCCCTGTAAAGGAACTGAAAGGTTTCCAGCGCATCCATCTGGCAGTAGGTGAAAGCAAGGAGGTAAGCTTTGATATCACCCCAGATATGCTCAAGTTCTACAACGCAGATCTGAAGCACGTGATAGAACCTGGCGACTTCCAGATTATGATAGGAACCAACAGCAAGGATGTAAAGACTTTGAAACTGAACGTGAAATAAACAAGAAAAATCGCCCTGCAAAGAGCAAAGCATAGCTTAAAGATGCTTTACTTCTTACAGGGCGATTTATCATCTACTGAGCCCATTTCAACAGAAGGCTCAGTTATGGATTCTATCCTTCAAATTACTTAGTCATCTCGAAACCTACGCGCATGCCATCGTAGCTATTGGCGATGGTACCCACTGCGCTGAGAGTAGAGCTGCCCTTGAAGGCGCTGAGCATCTTGATGAGGTTGAGAAGCTTCTTCTGGTCGAAGAGAAGACTGATACCATTGGTGGTCTTGGTGGCATAACCCGAAGCACTCAGCAGAAGGCCCTTCAGATGGATGGCATGAGTCTTCTCATCAAAGGTATAGGTACCCTGCCATGGCTTGCCGTCAATCTGCGCAGAAAAATTGCCATCTGTGGTAAAAGTAAACTGAGTGTTTGAACTGTTGAAGCCAAACTTATTATAATAGGTGCTCAACTTCTCCTCTACCTTGTTGGCAGCAATCTCGCCACCCGCCTTTGCCAGCAGGTTCTCTGAAGTGAAGGCGCATCCTGGCTTGCTGTACTTCCAGGTATGAGCACAGAGATCTGCCTTTGAAAATGTGCCCGAACCGATTACATTGTTCAAGAGGCCACTGATGATGCTACCAATAGATGTGGTGGTAGCAGCAGTAGTGGCAGCAGTTGCCGAAGAAGTAGCACCAGTGGTTGCATCTACAGAAGTGGATGTAGATTTCTTGGTAGAAGTCTTGGTGGTTGACTTCTTGGTAGTCTTGGTGGTTGATTTCTTTGAAGAAGATTTCTTGGTTGATTTCTTTGTAGTCTTCTTCACTGGCATCAACTCCGATTTAGAGGCATTGAGCGCTGCCTCGTTCATGGCGCTAGCATTGCTGCCTACTGTGCATGCGAGCACGAGGGCAGCCGTCAGAATTACCTTTTTCATTTTATTTTCATTTTACTTTCTATATTATCTTATTCTTATACCATATATCTTATATCGATATCCACGCTTTCGGGGTGCAAAGTTCGGCATTTTTTGGGAAATAACAAAGAGAAATCCCCTTTTTTCTCTTCCAGCTTTCCTATTTTTCCTATTCATCCTCTGTTCATCATCAGCATCCCTTCTAATTACCCTGCACGATTTATAGACGGATGGGGGTGCAGATGGTTTATTCAAATGCTGATTTTCGTGCAAAAGCTAGTGCAAATGATTCATCTTTTTGACTTAAATCAAAAAAGAATAATAATTACCCCAAAAATATCGTTTTGTGTACCGAAATGTTATCAGAATGTAATATCTTTGCAGCGTTAATAAAAATACAATAGGTTATGAATGATTTA
>ERZ1026776.178-NODE-178-length-49051-cov-15.422830_pt1 | contig 49051 bp, 42 predicted proteins | sample MGYA00380125_ERZ1026776 | MGnify/ENA primary metagenome ERZ1026776 (study PRJEB33269, sample SAMEA4719761) | human gut metagenome | biome: human-associated habitat; feature: organic feature; material: feces | place: Cameroon | collected 2013-10 ...
TGATGCCCACGCGCTCGATATCCGGGGTGCGGATGCACTTCTGGCAGGTGGTCACGCGGTGGCGGGGCGGCTCCTCCTGAGCGAGGAACCACTTCTTCATCGGGGCCATGCCGCTGTTGATGAGCAGCAGGCTGGGGTCGTTCTTCGGGACAAGCGGGAAGCTGTCGAGGCGCAGATGGCCCTTGCCTTCAAAGAAGGTCAGGTACTTTTCGCGCAGTTCATTCAAACCGGTCCATTGCATAACTGTATCTCTCCTCGTGGTTTCTGGCGTCCTCCTCCGGACGCGATATTTTTATGACAGGCGCCAAAACAAAAACAGCCTCCGCCCCAACAAAGGGACGAAGACTGTGTAAAAAGCTCCGTGGTACCACCCAAATTGCAGGAAAATCTGTCCCCTGCCGCTTTGTGCGCGGTAACGCTGCGCCGCGCCCGGTTTGTTCGCCGGAAGCTCCGGGGCGGCTTGAAAAATCTTCTGCCGGAACGTCTTGCAGCCAAAGCGGACGTTCTCTCTGCACAGCAGGGTATGTTTTTCTGACCCCATCCTAGCCATCTGTCATAATCCAATTTACCGCACAAAAGGGCAAATTTCCCCTTTGCGTTCAATTCAGATTATAGCATGGATGCGGCGTTTGTCAACGGGTTTTCCCAAATTTTACGGGACCCAGATGCGGCGCACTTCCAAAATCCTGCCGCCCTGCACCACCAATGTTGTATTGTACACGGTCCAGTGATCCGGGTCTGCATTGATCGCTGCTGCTACGGCATCCGCACCCGTCGTTTCCACCGCTTCGGCCTGTGGATCAGCAGAGCTATCCTTCAGCACCACGTTTTCTGCCAGCGGCAGCGTCTTTTCGCCCATCTCATAATAGACAGGGTAATCATCGAACGTCATCGTGCGGTAGGTATCTCCATCCAGCAGCAGATCAACGCCGCCCTGTTCCGCACCGCCATTGATCGTCACGATATCGTATTGGTCGTTTTTCTCGACGCTGCTCACTTCGGCGGTAACATATTGATTCCATGCAGTCCCTTCTTCGTGGAAGGTGATCTTATCGCCGACAGCAAGATCTTCAACCTCTTCTTTTTTATAAAGGTCGTAACTGAACACCTTCGCCGTCAAGCTTCCATCTTGAACACCAGAGGAGACGGACGCAGAAATAAACGTCGTCGTTTCCGGGTCGTCCAGATCATCCAAATTCCATGTCAGCCTGTTGATCGGTTCCATTGTTCCTTCTTCCGCCACATGGGACGACGCTGGAACCACACTCGTTGAAGAAGCCGTAGAGCTAGATGCTCCGCAGCCCGCCATTGCCATACCAACTGCCAGAACGGCGGCCAGCGCCAACACTTTATGATTCCGTCTCATCGAAAAACCTTCTTTCTGTCTGTGCGTTCTATATGATATACTTTTTCTCTTTTTTGTAAAGTGCAAATTCTCTTGTTTGCTTGACTCAGCGGGTCTGTTCCGCTACAATAAAAACGATTCAAGGACACACTCTATTGCAGAATAGCGAGGAATTTTTCGTGAAGATTTTGAAAGTCAAATGTCTTGCCCCCACCCGGCTGGACAATTATCTGATGCAGCAGTTCCCGGCGCTGAACCCGGGCCGCCTGAACAAGGCCCTGCGTGAAAATAAGATCAAACTGAACGGCAAAAAGCAGCCGCTCTCCACCCGCGTGATGGCCGGCGACGAGATCAAGCTGTTCATTCTGGACGAGGTGCTGGACGCCGACAAGCGGGTGGACGGCCCCGCGTGGAAGAACGCGCGCGGTCCGGCGCAGGTCATCTACGACTGCCCGCAGATTTTGGTCGTGAACAAGCCTGCCGGTCTGGCCGTGGACGGCCCCGAGGACGACACCCTGCTGAACCGCGCTCTGCTCTACCTGAACCAACAGGGCGAATACAGCGAGGACAGCCTGTACACCCCGGCGCTGTGCCACCGTCTGGACACCGGCACGAGCGGCTTGGTCATCATCGCCAAGACGCCGGAGGCCGAACAGCTGTTCCTCGAGGTCATCAAGAACCGCGAGGTCAAAAAGACCTACCTCTGCGTCACCTTTGGCCGTCCCACGCCGCCGGACGGCACGCTGGGCGGCTACCTGCTCAAGGATGCCGACCGCGGCATCGTCAAGATCGTGGACGAAAAGCTTCCGGGCGCAAAGGATGTGGAGACGCAGTATGAGACGATCGCCGTTTCCGGCCGTCTGGCCCTGCTCAAGGTCAAGCTCATCACCGGCCGCACCCACCAGATCCGCGCCCACATGGCCAGCATCGGCTGTCCCATCCTCGGCGACAGCAAGTACGGCAACAACTCCGCCAACCGCGAGCTGAAGCTCAAATATCAGGCCCTCTGCGCGTGGGAGCTGGTCCTCCCCCGCTTCACCCAGCCCGATTTCGCCGATCTTTCCGGCAAGACCTTCCACGCCCCGAAACCGTGGTACTATGGTCAGGTGCTGGATGGAACGCTGAAGTAAAAGAAACTTCAAAGGGGTATTTTTATGGCTATCCCAAAGTATAATGAACTTTATGAATTGCTGCTTACAATCCTACAAGACGGAAATTCTCACTCTATAAAAGAAGTTCGAAATACCATTGCAGAGACTCTCCACCTAACTGAATCTGAACTTTCAAAAACGCTCTCGAGCAATGCTAAAAGAACCGTGTTTTTCGACCGCGTTGGATGGGCCAGGTATTATCTGAAACGAGCCGGGATGGTTGACTCTCCCCAGCGCAGCTATCTCCAAATTACCGATTCCGGAAAAGAATTATTGAAAAGTGGTACTCCTATCACAAACGATTTGCTTACACAAAAGTCTCCTGATTTTCGGGAATTCTACCAGCACAAATATGCTGGCAATTCTTCGGCATCAGTTCCTTTGGAGCAAATGACCTTTCAAGATGATCTTCCTGAAACTCCACAAGAAACACTTGAACGTGTTTATTCTCTCATCAATGACCAACTTTCCGATGATCTGCTAACTGAAATCTTAAATCAATCTCCCGCATTTTTTGAACAACTTGTAGTCGATTTAATGAAAGCCATGAATTATGGTGAAGGCTTCGTCACAAAATACAGCGGAGATGATGGCATCGATGGCATTATTCATGAAGATAAGCTTGGTTTCAATTTGATCTACATTCAGGCAAAACGTTGGAAGTCCGATACCACGATTACAAAGCCTGAAATCCAGAAATTTGCCGGGGCCATGATGGGACCGCCCAAAATCGAAAAAGGGCTTTTTATTACGACTGCAAAATTTTCACCAAAAGCCAAGGAATACGCCAACGCTCAACATATCATTCTTGTTGATGGCAAAAAGCTGGCTGAATTGATGATAGAACACGGCGTAGGGGTTTCCACACAAAAAGCCTACTTCATCAAACGGATCGACAGCGATTACTTTTCAGATAACGACTGATTTTCTATCAGTATCGCACATCAAAAACACCCCCAGATCGGAACAGCGTCTGTGCCATATGGCACACCGCCCGATCTGAGGGTGTTTTCTTTTTTAGATTCTTACCATCTCTCTGGTGATCTCGCTCAAGCTGTGCGCACCGCACATCTGCATCGTATCGGCCAGCTCGCCGGCGATCTTCTCGATGTAGCACTGAACGCCCTCTTCGCCGCCGCCATAGACGGCCGTGACGAACGGACGGCAGATGAGCACGCCGTCTGCGCCCAGCGCCAGCGCCTTGAACACATCGACGCCGGAACGGATGCCGCCGTCCACGAGGACCTTTACGCCGCTGCCCTTGAGGGCGTCTGCGATCTCGGGCAGGACCTCCGCCGTGGCGGGGCACTGGTCCAGCACGCGGCCGCCGTGGTTCGAAACGACGATGGCCGCTGCACCGGCTTCCTTGGCCTTGAGCGCACCCTTGACCGTCATGACGCCCTTCACGATGAAGGGACGGCCCGCCAGCGCGACGATCTCTTTCAGCTCGTCCACGCTCTTGCTACCCGCCGGGGGCGTCATGTTCTTCAGGAAGGGCAGACCGGCGGCGTCCACATCCATCGCGACCGCAAAGCAGCCGCTCTCCTTGGCCTGTTCCATCTTGGTCTTGATGGTGTCGATGTTCCACGGCTTGATGGTGGGCACACCGCAGCCGTTCGCGGCTCCGATGGCCTTGGTGGCCATGGTCATGACGTCCGGGTTCGTGCCGTCGCCCGTAAAGGCCGCGATGCCGTTTTCCGCACAGGCCCGCACCAGAACATCATTATAGGTCATATCCGTATAGGCATCGGAATAGTGGAGGTTCACCGCGCCCACCGGACCCGCAAAGAACGGATACTTGAACTGCTTGCCGAACAGCTCCACATGGGTATCGGGCGTGCCGTTCTCGCACAGAGTATCCATATTGACCCGGATCTCTGCCCACTTATTATAATTGCGGATGGCCGTATCGCCCACGCCCTTTGCGCCGGGGCCGGGGATCTGGTTCTTGCAGGCCACGCCGTTGCACACCGGGCAAGCCTTGCAGTACTGACCGATGCACTGTCGTGCGTTGTTCAAAACATCGGAATAATTCATAACGATTTTCCTCCTGTTCGCTTTCAATTCCTCGCGGGTCCTATGATCCCGCACACTCTCTGCCCTCATCATAGTCCGCTTTTCTGCCCGCGTCAAGGGCTTTTTGGGGCTTCCCGCGCCCGCCCGCAATTTCATGCAGCGTTCCTGCGTCATTTTTGAATTTTTTCAAATTTTTTTGAAAAAATCCTTGACAAAAGTGCTTCTTTCAGGTATTATAGTGGAGCGCTGAGGGCCACGGCCCAAAGCACTGAGAATTGAAGATGTGGAAAGATGGCTGAGTTGGTCTAAGGCGCACGACTGGAAATCGTGTAACGTGTCAAAAGCGTTCTGGGGTTCGAATCCCCATCTTTCCGCCAAAATGCCCGGAACCGATGGTTCCGGGTTTTTGTTTTATTCCCCCTCTCGGCGTCCGCTCTCCCGAAAGGAAAGTGATCGGCGCAGTTATTTCATTTGCCGTCAAACGGCGGGCTTCACGTCCGCATAGAACGGCGGCTGGAAGTGAGGTCTTGCAAGATGTCAAAAATCACGATTGCCATGCCGCGGATGAGCACCGACCCGGAGCTGACCGCGGCACAGTCCAAATACCCCGAAAGCCTCGCCCGCGCGGGCGCAGAGGTCCGCTGGATCGATCTGGCCGACCCCGAACACGCCGTGCAGGAAGCGCTGACCTGTGACGGTCTGCTGCTCCCCGGCGGCGGCGACATGGACCCGAAGTTCTACGGGCAGGAGCGCATTCCCGCCTGCGGCGAACCGAATCTTCTGCGGGACACCTCTGAACCGCCGCTCCTGCGGGCTTTTCTGGCCGCCGACAAGCCCGTTCTCGCCATCTGCCGGGGCATTCAGGTGATGAACGTCGTGCTGGGCGGCGACCTGTATCAGGACATCAAGCCGTTCGCACATGTCCCCCACAACGACCACTGGGGAAAGGTCCACACCGTCACGGTCCGGCGCGGAACGCTGCTCTCCCGCATTCTGGGGCAGGATACGGTTCTGGTCAACAGCCAGCATCATCAGGCCGTGGACCACATCGCCCCCGGCCTGACCCTCGCGGCCCTGAGCGAGGACGGCATCGTGGAGGCCATCGAGAAGCCGGACGCCCGGTTCTGCCTTGGCGTCCAGTGGCATCCGGAGTGGCTCAGCGAGATGGACCCGGCCATGCAGGGGCTGTTCGACGCTTTTGTGCACGCCTGTGCCCGCTGACGCCCGCCGCAGCGACCAGAAATTTCCTCACCAGCATTCGTTTGATGCCGTTTTGAACACATGTTATTCCACACAGGAGGTCCAGCCATGACAGCTTCGAGATCCCAAAAGCGGGGCCGTGCCGCCCTTATCATCGTCCTCTGCGTTCTAGCGCTCTTCCTTGCGGCGGGCGGGACGCTGTTCGCCCTGCTGAACCACAAGGTCAAGTCCCTTCAGGCGGGCGCTTCGTTCAGCTTCTCCTATCAAGTCCAGTCCACCAGCGCCGAAACACCCGCGCTGTACGGCGTGCTGGAAAAGGTCGGCGCAACGCAGGGCACAGTCTCCGGACAGTATGCTCCCGGAAAATTTCAGGTCGCGCTCGCGTCCCAGCGCGGGAACGACTTCACCCACATTTACATCGATTCCAACGAGACGCTCTACGACGCCGGACAGCTCTACACCTATCTGCGCGGCCAGATCGTAGATGCCGCCCCGCTGGCCAGCTTGGTGCTTCCCAGCTGGAGCATGGGCAGCTACATCTCGCAGACCCAGCTGGCTTCCGTGCTGGGCACAGAGCTTTCTGCCGTCGAGATGCAGGACATGACCGGCTTTTCGCTCGCGCTGGGCGCACTCCAAAAGGTGACGCCCGACGGGGCTTTGGACGGCTATACTTATTATGAAGTGCCGTCGTCCAGCGACATCACGCTGATCTTCGGTCTTCCGATGAAAGAGCTGTTCGCCAAGACCACCCCGCTCCACGTCCTGCTGACCATCCCAGAGCACAGTGTGACCATCTCCCTGAGCGGGACCGTCACGGCGGCGGAGACCGCCGTTGTCGCGCCCACCTCCCGGATGAGCGACGAAGAGGTAGATTCCTTCGTTCAGCTCCGCAAATCGCTGGAAAGCTTCGCGGCGGTGCTGCAGAGTGCTTTGCAGGGAAGCAATTCTTAAACACGCAAAAGCAGCGTCTCCCCATCGCTTCGGGAGACGCTGCTTTTTTGCTCTCTTTTTCTCCGAACTATTTACCGGTCGAGGATACGGCCATCAATAGAGAAGGTCACGACCTGCCACGGGATGAACTTTCCGCTGTTCTTCAGGGCGGTCACAGCGGCGTGTTCCAGACCGCCGCAGCAGGGCACTTCCATCCGCAGAACGGTCACGCTCTTAATGTCGTTCTGGGAGAGGATGGCGGTCAGCTTTTCGCTGTAGTCCACGCTGTCCAGCTTCGGGCAGCCGATGAGGGTGATCTTGCCCTGCATGAACTCCTGATGGATGTTCGCATAGGCATAAGCGGTGCAGTCTGCCGCGATCAGCAGTTTCGCCCCGTTGAAGTAGGGTGCATTCACCGGGACCAGCTTGATCTGGCAGGGCCACTGACCCAGCTGAGAGGGCATCGACACCCCTGCTGTGGGCGCTGCCGGAGCAGGTTTACGGTTAAACTGATGCATCTGGTGGCCCGGACAGCCAGCGTGTGCCGGTGCAGCGGCGGCGGCTTTTTTCTGCTTGTTCTCGAGTACGGCCTGTTCGTCGTAAGCGGCCGCTTCGCGCTCCTCAAAGGTGATCGCGCCCGTGGGGCATCCGGGCAGACAGTCGCCAAAGCCGTCGCAGTAGTCGTCGCGCATCAGCTTTGCCTTGCCGTTGACCAGACCAATGGCCCCCTCGTGGCACGCCGTGACGCACGCGCCGCAGCCGTTGCACTTTTCCTCGTCTATATGAATGATTTTCCGGATCATCTCGAAATCCTCCTTGCATTTTGTAGGCTCAGTATACTATAATAACAGAAACAATTCGGTTGTTATAACCACGAAAGGGCACTTTTTCATGAACATCCGCTCGATTTTTTTGTTCCGGGGGCTGACCGATGCCGACATCTTCCAGATGGAGCACTGTCATTGTCTGCGGCAGAAGGCATTTTCCCGCCGGGAAGCCATTTTCCGTTCCGGCGATACCGTCCACGAAATCGGCATCGTGCTGAGCGGCTGCGTCCATGTGGAAAGCGTGGATCTCTGGGGCAACAAGAGCCTGTTGAGCGAGGTGCGGCCCGGGCAGGTCTTTGCCGAGACATATGCCTTTTGCGCCGAGCCACTGATGGTGGACGCCGTGGCCGCAGAGCCGTGCACCGTGCTGTTTTTGGACGTCTCCGCCCTCTCCTGCCCCCACGCAGAGGGCAGCTGGCAGCAGCAGCTTCTGCGGAATCTGCTCCACGTCTCGATGCGGAAAAATCTGGGGCTGTCCCGCCGCATTTTCTGCACGACGCCCAAGACGGTGCGCGGGCGGCTGCTGACCTACCTGTCCGGTCAGGCGGTCCAAGCCGGGAGCAAAACGTTCGATCTTCCGTTCAACCGCCAGCAGCTGGCCGATTACCTCAACCTTGACCGCAGCGCCCTTTCCAAGGAGCTGGGCCGGATGCGGGACGAGGGGTTGTTGGAGTTCGAAAAGAACCACTTCGTGCTCAAGGAGCTTCCGGAGACCTTCTGAACAAAAAATGCGCAGAGGAACGCACCGGTTTCGGTGCAGACCTCTGCGCATTTGTATTTCTTGAGATGGGTCAGGACGGGATGTGGTCCACGATCCAGCTGCCGCCGTCGCCGCTGCCGGTCGCGCTGTTATAGACGATGTCGGTCAGTTCCTTGGTCATGGCCGACTTCTGCTCTTTATAGGTTGCTTCCGCCTCGTCCGCGATGCTCTGGTCGCGGCCATTGTCCTTCAGATACTGGCGCAGTTCCTTCAGGATGGCGTTGAACTCCTTGTCGCACCGGCTCTGGGCCGAATTCAGCTTGGCGGTCTTGGAAACGACGATGGAGACTTTCAGCGCGATGCTGCGTTCTTCTTCCGGGTGGGAGACATACTCGGTGTATGTCTCCCCGATGATGCCGTACAATTCCTTCTGACTGCTCTGCCGCAGGTTGGTCAGCTGGCTGACATAGCTGTCGATCTGCTTGTCCACAGCGCTCTCGGCGCTGGCGCTGGCGCTGCTACTTGCCGCGCTGCTGGAGGCCGCATGAGAAGAAGACGCCGTCTCATGCGACGAAGCCGCCTGAGAATGGGCCGCCGAAGAAGCGGTGCTGCTGGCAGAACTGCTGCTCGAAGAAGCGCTGCTAGAAGAGGAGCTGCTCTCCTCTTTCGAACTGCTGGCGGATTCCGAAGCGGCTTCGCTGGAGGACACTTCCTCGGACAGAGCGTTTTCCTCATCCAGTGCGGAGTCCGGCTCTTCTTCCGGCACACTTTCTGCCGCGCTCTCCGACTCCGGTGCGCTCTCGACACTGGAACTGGAGATTTCCTCCGGCTCGTCCCAGATAATTTCTTCTTTCGATTCGCTGCTTGACACCGGTACGGGTGCACGGTCAGCCATCACAGCCATGATCCCCACCGCAAGGATGGCTACCGCCATCACGATCCCCGCGATGAGCTTTTTGTTCGAACGATTCTGCATCTTTTTTCTGCCCCTTTTTGATGACGTCCCCTGCACAAACTGCACAGAGCAGTTTAAGCATACCATTCCCACCCGGTGATTTCAAGAGACAAATCGTGAATTTGATCGCATTTTCACAACAAACCCCCGCACCGGTGGCTGCAAGCCATCCTGTGCGGGGGTCTTGTGGATGATCAAAATTGCGCTTTAGGTTTCCGGCTCCGTCTCGATGGGCGTTTCCAGTTCCTCGTCTGCTTCCGGTTTCTGCGTTTTAGGCGGCTTTTTCTTGCCGCGCTTGCGCTTGAGGAGGAGCAGCAGCACGAGGACGACTGCCACACCGATCAGGATGAACACCCAGATCGGCTGACCGGCCTTGACCACGGCGATCTCGGCGTTCGCGCCGCTGACCGTAAAGGTCAGGTAGCTGCCCATGGAGTCAGTCTCCAGCGGATGCCAGCTGCCGTTGTCTTTCAAATAGACTTTATAGGTCTTGTCCGTGTCCTCGGGCAGGTAACGGACGATATGGTCATCTGCGCCGTCGCTCGGCAGGGTCAGGCTCCACTGTTCCACGGTCCCGCTGGGCGTGCCGCTCTCGATCGGACTCTGCACGGCAGCGAGGACATCGGTATCCGTGAAGTCGCCTTCCGCAAAGAACACCGGGCGTCCGCCGTCCCGCATCGCGGCGCTGCGCAGGGCCTGTACATACGGCGTATAGACCACCGACACCACCGTGTCCAGATGCAGGCTTTCCAGCGACGGGCTGCTCCACTGGCTGTAGTTTCCTTCCTTGCTGGGCAGGTCGGGGTAGTCCGCCTCGGTCAGCGAAGCGCCATAGTCCACGCGGACCTTGCCGAGAACATGATCTTCATCCTTGAAGGTCACGACCAGCTGTTTGAAGCCCGTCGGGACATTTTCCAGTTCCATCATGGACGCATAGCTGATGGGTTCGGCCTGACCGGCACGGCTCAGGCGGTCGATGCCGCGGAGGTTATCCGAGACAAAGAGGTTGCCGCTGAACGTTCCATTCTGTCCGCCGGAGATCGCACCGGAGAACTGGTCGGCTTCGTCGATGTCCACAAGGGCGCGGCAGTTCTGCACCGTGCTGGAAGCGCTGGTGTAGCTGCTCTCTGTGCCTTCGCCCAGAATGCCGCCGACATAGTTGCCGCCCGAGAGGGTGCACTTTGCCCAGCTGGATTTGATCTTTGCGCTGCTTGCGCCCGCGATGCCGCCGACCTGATTGCCGCCGGTCACATCGCCATAGGCTTCGCAGTTCTGGATCAGGCCGAGGTCCATCCGGCCCACGATGCCGCCCACAGCCTTTTTCTTGGCCGTGACTGCGCCCTCATTGGTGCAGCCCACGACCACCGCGCTGACCGAATAGCCGGTGCGCAGCAGAGATTTGCTCTCTTCCAGCTGGTCGTCCTCGGGGTCGAGGAGGTTTTCCACGGCCATTGCGCCCGTGATGCCGCCGACGTCCACATCTGCGTCGATGACGCCGCGGTTGGTGCAGTTCTCAATGCGGCCGTCCGTCGTGCTGGGTGCGGTCTCCGAAGTATCGTCCAGAATGGTCTTATCCTCCGGGTCGCTGATCTCCTCGATGGCGTCCAGCAGCAGGTCCAGCACCACGTTCACCTGATCGTTGATGGCTCGCATCTGGTTGGTCAGGCGGGTGCTGGCGCTCTTCATGTTCTCGTTCAGGGAGTTCATCTGGGCTGAGATGCCGTCCATCGCGTCAAACAGAGTGTCTGCCGTGTCGCTGAGGGCGGAATCCGGGCGCGGAACGTGCACCGGGTCCTGATCGGACAGCCAGCTCACGATGTCCTTGGTCTGGCTGAGCATATCGCCCAGCGTCTTGGTCCCATCCTCGATGGAACCGATGCTGGAAGAGACGCGCTCAGTGGTCGCGCTGATCAGATAGCCGTCGGTCTTGAGTTCCGAGATGGCATCCTGCATGGACTCCGAAGCGCTCTGCAGCTTATCGGCCGACTTCGACAGCTTGTCGATGCCGTCCTGAATGGCGTCTGCACCGCTGTGCAGACCGTCGATGTTGAAGCCAAGGTCGGTCAGGATGTCCTCAAGGTCGCTGACATCGTCGCCGATGCCGTCCAGTGCATCACCGATGTTGTCCAGCGCATCACCCAGCTGGCTGTCGTCATCCGACGCCATGGTCGAAGCCTTGTGGGCCAGTGCGCCCAGCTGGCGGTTGATGCCGGAGATGCCGCCCAGGGCCTTGGTGATCTGCGTCATGCCGCGCTGCAGGTCCGTGTTGCCGGACACCAGCGCCGCGCCCTGCAGCAGGTTGACACCCGCCGAAACGGCCTGCATCTGCGGGCTGAGGCTGCGGGTCAGGCTGACTGCGCCGACCACGGTATTGGCCAGCTTGAGCCAGCTGACCGCGCGGTCCAGCGTCGAATCCGAATAGGTCGCGGGGAGTTTGTCGTAGGCGGTGAAGATGCTCTGCATCGCCGTTTCGGCGGCATCATCCCCCGCTTCGTAAGCGTCGCGCAGGTCCTCGAAGCCGTCTGCGATCTCTTCCAGCGCCTTCTGGGCGATGTCCATCGCGTCGCTGACGTCATCGCCCGCATCCTCGACCTTTTTCAAGGCATCCGAACCCAGCGCGATCTCATACGAAAGTTCCTGCGTGGCCCACTTCAGCTCATCCATGCCGGACGCCATCTGGTCGATGGCTTCTTCGCCCGTTTCAAGGACGGGTTCCAGCTTGCTGAAGGTATCCGACACCAGCACGCCGGTGCGGTCGATCTCGTCCGCTACGGTATCGGCGTAATCGCTGCCCTGATCCTTCAGCTGGCGGGCCGCATCGATGGCCGTATCCAGCTGGCTGTTCAGGCCGTCGAAGTTGGTGTGGAAAATATCCGAGGTGTTGTCGATCTCATCGGTCGCACCGTTCACCACATCGTGGAGCTTATCCAGCTCGGTGCGGAGTTTTTCGATGGTGCTCTGGGAGAGGTCCAGTTCGCGGTACGGCTCCGCCTGTCCGACGATGCCGCCCACGTCCTTGCGGCCCTGCACCTTGCCCTGATTGATGCAGCCGGACACCATGCCGTCGTTGCGGCCCACGATGCCGCCCACATTATAACCCAGATGGGCATAGCCGATGGTCCCGGTGTTGGTGCAGCTCACGATCAGGCCGGACGAACGGCCCGCGATGCCGCCCGAATCGGTGGGCGCATTGCTGCTCACCGTGCCGCTGCTCTGGCCGACATACTGCTCGATCATGCTCATCAGCTCGGCCGAGAAGCCGTCCATGTTCAGGGTGGTGTTCTGGTATTCGGTGTTCACCTCGCCGACGTTGGTGCAGCTGCTGATGGAGCCAAGGTTATAGCCCACCACGCCGCCGGTGGAGGATTTGCCGTCCAAAAAGGTGCGGGAAGTGCAGCGGGCCAATGTGCCGCGCTCTTCGTTGCGGCCCACAAGACCGCCGACTTCGCTGCCGCCCTTGACTGCGCCGGAGAACTGGCAGTTGATGAGCGTGCCGTTGTTGACGCCCACGATGCCGCCCGCCGTGTCATTGTCGCCGGAGGGAGCCACGAAGCCCTGAACGTTCAGGTTCTCGATGACGGCCCCCTCTTCCACGATGGCGAACAGGCCCGCCGGAGAGTAGCTTCCCGTCAGCTGCAGATTCCGCAGGGTATGGCCGCCGCCTTCAAATGTGCCGCTGAAGGACGGGATCGGCTCCCAGTCGAATCCCTCCAGCGAAAGGTCCTGCCGCAGAACGACGGTCTTGCCGCGCGACCACGAATCCACGCTGCATTTTTCCGCCAGCTCCAGCAGCTGGGACACACTGTCGATATAGAACGTATCGCTGCTGGCTGCTCCCTCTGCGAACACAGGCAGAGCCGCCGTCAGCGCGAAGGCCAGCGCAAGCAGCAGCGCGGCTCCGCGGCGCAGGATCGTGTTACTGTTTGTCATCTTCGTCCACCTCCTGCGAAACTTTACCGCTCAGAACGGTCAGCTGTACATCGCCATCCACGATGGCGTTCATCGTGCCGGACACTGTGCCGTGCACCTCGCCCTGCACCATGCCGTTGACCCGGACACGGCCCGAAGCGGAACTGCGGGCCACCACCTTGGGCATGGAGAAGGACGTTTTATCCACGAGCTTGCCGCCCAGCAGCAGGATCTGCGGCAGGACGAACAGAACGAGGATGATAGAAATGATCGTGCCGCGGCCAAGGCTCTGGCCGATGCCGACGATGGCGGCATGCGAGGTCATCTGGCCGATCAGAATACCGGCCACCGCCAGGATCGTACCGGAGGTCAGGATGGTCGGGAAGGCGAAGTTCATCGTCTCGATGATGGCCGTCTGATGGTCCATCTTATCCTTCAGCTCGGTGTAGCGGCTCGCGATAACGATGGCGTAGTCGATGTTCGCACCCATCTGAATGGAGCTGACGACCAGATAGCTCAGGTAGAACAGCGGCGAATTGGTAAAGGTGGGGAACGAGAAGTTCAGCCAAATTGCGCCCTGAATGACCAAGATCAGCAGGATGGGCATGGCTGCCGACTGGAAGGTGAACAGCAGGACCACCAGAACGATCAGGATGGACACGATGCTGACGACCTGATTATCCACCGCGAAAGACTTCTGGAAGTCGTACTCGCTGGTCACATCACCGGCCAGATAGATGTTGCCCTCCGGGTAATATTTCCGGGCGATCTGCTTGATGGTATCGGTGAAATCGTAGGTCGTCTGGCCGGCCTCGAGATCGGGGCTGAGGTAGATGAGGATACGGTTGTAGTTCTCGCCCTGCAGCTGCGCTTTGCCGCTGAGCATCTGCTTCTGGGCATCGTGCAGGGTATCCACCAGATCGTCGTCCAGCGAGACGAGACCGGAATCCACCTTGTCGCAGACGTACAGGAACATATCCATCAGCGGGACGCTGTAGGTCGAGAAATTGCCGATGGCCTGTGCATATTCGTCGTGATCGGCGGCATAGGCAGCGTAGACCGTCTGGGCCAGCTCATAGTCCAGACCGGCCAGCTCGGAGAACTGGCGGGCCGTGAGCTTATCTTCCAGACAGTAGCCGTCCATGGCTTCGACGTTGGAAAGGCCCATCGTGCTGTCCACTTCGGGGCGGCTCTCCAGCTCTTGAATGAGGTTCGCTTCCACGGAGTAGTCCTCTTTGGGCATGACGAGCGCGACCATGTTCGAGGACGTGAAATTATCCTTGATCATATTCGTTGCGATCTGCACGTCGTTCAGTTTGGGCGTTTTGAGGCTGCCCAGACCGTAGGCATAGGGGCACAGGCTGGAGAAGTGATAGCCGACGACCACCAGCACGAGGAACAGCGGCGGAATGAGCTTGCGGGTCTTGTAGGCAAACTTGCCGACAAACGGGATCTTCGGCACAAAGTTCTTATGCTTGGTCTTGTCCATCAGCGGTCCAAACAGCATCAGCAGACCCGGCATCACAAGGAACACCGAGAGGATGGAGTACGCGATGGCCTTGATCAGGCAGATGGCCATATCGGGGCCGATCTTGAACTGCATGAACATCATGGCGATCAGACCGCCGACGGTGGTCAGGCAGCTGGACGAAATTTCCGGGATGCTCTTGCTCAGGGCTTCGACGACGGCTTCCTTCAGCGGCATCGTCTCATGCTCCTCGCGGAAATGGTTCGAGAAGATGATGGCGTAGTCCAGCGAAAGGGCCAGCTGCAGGATGCTGGTGACCGAGTTCGAGATGAACGAGATCGTGCCCAGCAGGAAGTTCGTGCCGCTGTTCAGGATCATCGAGATGACGAAGGTGAGCAGCAGGACCGGAATTTCCGCATAGGTCTGGGTGGTGAAGATCAGGACGGCCACCACGATGACGGCAACATAGACGATGATCATGTTGACCTCATTGTTGATGATCTCGGCCTCGGTGTTGCCCAGCGAAGTGGAAACGTAGGTATCATAGCCGGAAAGCTCCGCTTTCACGCGGTCCAGAGCTTCCAAGCACCCGTCGTCCTCTTCGGGGTAATCAAAGGTGAAGGAATACAGCGCCGAGACATTATTATAATGTGCGGTCGTCTCGTCGTAGCTCAGGCTCTGCACGCCCTCGATCTCTTCCAGCTTGTCAGCCAGCTCCTGCGCCTCTTCCTGCGTGACGTTTGCCACCATGACGTCGGCTGTGCCGTAGGTGGTGAACTCGTCCTCCATGACGTCCAGCGCCTGACGGGTATCGGACCCGTCCGGCAGATAGGTCGTCAGATCGTTTTCCACGGTGACCCAGCTTTTGGAGATCACCGAAAAGATCAGCAGGATAATGACGATCAAAAAGATCAGGTTCCGCCGCTCCACGATCTGCAGCGCCAGCTTATGCATGAAATCGTTCTTCGGTGGACTCTGATTCGGGTTGGTTTGTGTCTGTTCCATACATTCACTCCCTAGAATTTTTTTGTTCCATAAATTTGGCAATGATGCATTTTTTATGATACCGTCTGCCGCTCGGATTGACAATAGACAATTTTCAAAAAACGTCTATTTTTACTGTTTCTAACGTTCAAAAAAGGGCCGCTGTCCGAGTAAATCAGACAGCAGCCCTTGGGGTGTCAGAATCTCCGCCAAGTATCTGGCAGGAAAAAGACCAGCATCGGGAAGATCTCCAGTCGGCCCGCCAGCATGTCAAAGATCATGACCAGCTTTGCCGGGTTGGAATAGCACCCGAAGTTCATCATCGGGCCGACCTGATTCAGGCCGGGGCCGATGTTGTTCAGGGTGGCAGCAATGGCGGTGAAGTTGGTCACCATGTCAAAGTTGTCCAGACTGATGAGGAACAGCGACGCCGCAAAAATAAAGATATACGCCGCCACATAGACGTTGGTGGCGCGGATCGTCTCATGGCTGACCAGCTTGCCGTCCATCCGGACCGGCGCGACCACCTGCGGGTGGAGAGCCTGTTTCAGCTCCTTGCCCAGCGTCTTGCCCAGCAGCAGGAAGCGGCTGACCTTCATGCCGCCGCCCGTGCTGCCCGCACAGGCGCCCACGAACATGAGCATGACCAGAATTTCCTTGGAGAGGGTCGGCCAGAGGTCGAAGTCACAGCTGGAAAAGCCGGTGGTCGTGATGATGGAGCCGACTTGGAACGCCGCCTGACGCAGGGCTTCGCCCAATCCGTTATACATGCTGTAGATATTACAGGTGATGATACCAACCGCAACCGCAATGATGATGAAATAGGCCCGGACTTCTTCGCTGGCAGCGGCGCGGCGGAAGCGGCGCATCAGCAGCAGGAAGTAGGCGTTGAAGTTGACGCCGAACAGGATCATGAAAATGGTCACGACCCACTGGATATAGGGCGAAAAGCTGGTGAAGCTGTCGTTCTTGAAGCCGAAGCCGCCCGTGCCCGCCGTGCCAAAGGCCGTGAGCATCGATTCGAACACCGGCATCCCGCCGAACAGCAGGAACACGAATTCCAGCACGGTCAGGAACAGGTAGATGCCGTACAAAATTTTTGCCGTGGACTGTACCTTCGGGACCAGCTTATCCACCTGCGGACCGGGGCTTTCTGCCTTCATCAGGTTGACGTGGGAACCGCCGGTCAGCGGCAGCAGGGACAGCAGGAACACCAGAACGCCCATACCTCCTACCCAGTGGGTGAAGCTGCGCCAGAACAAAATGCCCTTGGGCAGGTCCTCGACTCCGGGCAGGATGCTGGCGCCGGTGGTGGTAAAGCCGGACACCGTTTCAAACAGGGCATCCACGGGGTTCGGGATGCAGCCGGTCAGCACAAAGGGGACCGCGCCCACGATACTGATGAGCAGCCAGCACAGCGCCGTGGCCACAAAACCCTCGCGCATGTAGAAAATTTGGCTCTTCGCCTTGACGCGGTGGAGCAAAAAACCCACAAGGGCGCTGAGCGCTGCCGTGAACAGGAACACGCCCATGACGAACCACTCGCCATAGCACAGGCTGGCCGCGGCGGGCAGAAGCAGCAGGACGCCCTCGGTCATCAGGATATAGCTCAGCAGCCGCAAAACGATCGCATAATTCATGCTGTGCCCTCCATCAATCCTCTACGATGTCCCGCAGGTCGTGCAGACCATGCTCCAGCGTGACCACGATGACGTTATCGCCCACCTGAATCTGGTCGCCGCCGCGCGGAATTTTGATTTCATTGCCGCGGGTGATGCAGCACAGCAGGGTATTCTTTTTCAGGTGCAGACGGCTCAGAGGCACGCCCGTGGCCTTGCTCTCCTCGTGGACCGTAAATTCCAGCGCTTCCACGCGGTCGTCCAGAATGCGATACAGCGTTTTGATGTTGCTGCCCGCCTCGTTCTGCAGGGCGCGGACATACTGCACGATGTAATCGCAGGTCATGTACTTGGGGTAGACGATGCTGCCAAGGTCCAAACCCGCCAGAATGTCGTCAAATTCCAGACGGTTGACCTTGGTGACCAGCTTGCCGTGGGAATGCTTTTTGGCAAACAGGGTCAGCAGGACATTTTCTTCGTCGATGTTAGTCAGTGCCACGAAGGCTTCGGTGGATTCCAAGCCTTCGGACAGCAGGAACTCGCGGTTGGAGCCGTCCTCGCACAAGATCTGCGCTTCGGGCAGACCCTCGGCCAGCACGTTGCAGCGCTCGGGGTCCCGTTCCACAATGCGGACCCGGACATGGTTTTCCAGAAGTTCCTGACTCAGGTAGAAGCCGATGGCGCCGCCGCCCACGATGAGCGCATTCCGCACCGGGCGGACCGCCAGATGGATGCGCTGGAAGAACTCGTGAGCCTTTTCCTGCGTGGCAAGGAAGGTGACCTGATCGCCGGTCTGCAGCACGAAGTTACCGTTCGGGATGATGACATCGCCCGCGCGCTCAACCGCGCAGACCAGAATATCGCTCTTGAGCCGGGTGGGAATTTCGTGGATGGCCACGCCGTCCAGCTGCTGGGCATCCGTCAGGGTGAACTTGATGAGCCGGACCCGTCCGCCCGCAAAGGTATCGATCTTGCTCGCGCCCGGGAAGCGCAGCAGGTGCGAAATTTCACGCGCCGCCGCCATTTCCGGGTTGATGATGGCCGAAATGCCGATCTGTTTCTTGATGAAGTCCAGCTCGTGGCTGTAGGACGGGTTGCGCACGCGGGCGATGGCGTGGCAATGGCCCGCCTTCTTCGCGAACATGCAGCAGAGCAGGTTCAGTTCGTCCGAGCCGGTGACCGCGATGAACACATCGGCGTCCTCGATGCCCGCTTCGGACAGGGTGGTGATCGAGGAGCCATTGCCCAGAATGCCCATCACGTCATAGGATTCGCTCAGGTGCTCCACACGGGCCTTGTTCGTGTCGATGACGGTCACGTTATGGCCTTCCTCGCTGAGCTGCCGCGCCAGCGCTGTGCCGACCTTGCCGCCGCCCACCAGAATGATCTTCATAGAAAAATCCTTTCCTTTTCTTCCCTGCGATGGGAAGATTTTTCAAACATGAAACGCTGTCTAGTATAGCATACTTCGGACAGGAGTTCCACACTCCGACGCTTTTTTACAACCAAATGCAGAATTTTGTCGGACAAACGCAGAATCATCTGGCTCTATCTTATCCCTTTCCCTGCGGATTGTCAACTTTGCACGAAAAAAGCCCCGCACAGCTTTCGTTTCTGTGCGGGGCAAAGATTTTTATTCCACGGTCACGCTCTTGGCCAGATTGCGGGGCTTATCGACATCGCACCCGCGCAGGACCGCCATATAGTAGGCGAACAGCTGCAGCGGCACGATGAGCTGCAGCGGCATCAGCAGGTCCTCGTATTCGTCCAAGCGGACCACATAATCCGCCACGCCCTCGGGCACAACGGCATCTTTTGTGGTGAAGAGCAGGACCTTTGCGCCGCGGCTCTTCGTCTCCTTGGCGTTGGAGATGGTCTTTTCGTAGACCTGTTTCTGGGTCGCCAGCGCGATGACCGGCACGCCGTCGGTGATAAGGCTGATGGTCCCGTGCTTCAGTTCGCCCGCCGCGTAGGCATCGGAGTGGACGTAGCTGATCTCCTTGAGCTTCAGGCTGCCTTCCAGCGACAGCGAGTAGTCGAAGCCGCGCCCGATGAAGAAGCAGCTCTGGGTGTTCACGAAGCGGCTGGCGAGGTACTTGATCTGTTCGCAGTCGGCCAGACGCGGCTTGATGACCTCGCTGGCGCGAAGCAGTTCGGCGGTCAGGCGGCGGGTCTCTGCTTCGGTCTGTGCGCCGCGCGCATAGGCCAGCCGCAGGGCGAACAGATAGAGCACGCACATCTGGACCATGTAGGCTTTGGTCGATGCAACGGCAATTTCAGGACCCGCATAGGTATAGAGAACATAATCCGCCGCGCGGGCGATGGAGCTGCCCACCACGTTCACGATGGCCAGCACCGGGACGCCCCGGCTCTTGGCCAGTTTGAGTGCAGCCAGCGTATCACTCGTTTCGCCCGACTGGCTGATGATGATGACTAAATCTTCCGGCTTGAGGATGGGGTCGCGGTAACGGAACTCGCTGGCGATGTCCACTTCTGCGGGGACACGGGCCAGCGCTTCGATGGCCGCTTTGCCCACCATTCCGGCGTGCATGGCCGTGCCGCACGCCACCAGATGGACGGTCCCGATCTTTTTCAACATTTCATCGGACAATTCCGGAATACGCAGGTCGGGCAGACCGTTCTCCACGCGGGGGCTGACCGTGGCCGTGATGGCGGCGGGCTGCTCGTTGATCTCCTTGAGCATAAAGTGCGGATAGCCGCCCTTTTCGGCCGCTTCCTGATCCCAGTCGGCAGTCAGGACTTCGCGCTCCACCGGCTCGGCGAACTCATTGTAAAAGCGGATGCCCTCCGCCGTGACGACAGCCATGTCGCCCTCTTCGAGGACGCTATACTTCCGGGTATACTTCAGCAGGGCCGGGATATCCGACGCCACAAAGTTTTCGTCCTCGCCCCAGCCGACGATGAGCGGGCTTTCCCGCTTGACGGCAAAGACGGTGTCCGGGAAATCCCGGAACAGCACGGCCAGCGCATAGCTGCCGCGCACCATCGCCAGCGCCGCATGAAGAGCGCGCAGCGGCTCGCCCTCGTAGCAGCTGTCGATGAGCTTGACCAGAACTTCGGTGTCCGTCTCGCTTTCAAAGGTATAACCTTTGGCGATGAGCCGTTCTTTCAGGATGCCGTAATTCTCAATGATGCCGTTGTGCACGATGCTCACACGCGGCGTCGAATGCGGATGGCTGTTCACGTCGCTGGGTTCGCCATGGGTCGCCCAGCGGGTGTGTCCGATGCCGCAGCTGCTCTCGGCCAGTGCCTGAGCGGCCAATTTCTGGCGCAGCTCCGCCAGACGGCCCTTGCTCTTGACCACGCGGATGGCCCCATCCAGCGCCAGCGCAACGCCCGCCGAATCATATCCGCGGTATTCCAGCTTTTCCAGTCCATCCAGCAAAACATCCTGCGCATTGCGCTTTCCGACATAACCAACGATGCCACACATACAAAACACCTCCATGCCGACAGCCCGGCGCTCAAAAAAATGCGCACAGACCAGCTGTCAGCTTTCTAACACAGTTTATGTTCTTGTATGGCTTTCTTTGAGGGGATCTGTTACGGTATTGCTGCCGCTTTTTGCCCCTCGCTTCGATCGGTATAGCCTTGTTCGACCGGAGAAACATCCGCCGAAAATTTCGATGATTCCTCTCCTCGTCACCCTCGCGGCTGTCACCCGCGTGGCCCGGCGCTTTGCGTCATCTGAAGTTCCACATTCCCCCTTTCAATACCCTCTCAGTCTCGCTTCGCTCACCAGCTCTCCCAAAGGGAGAGCCATTGGCAAACCGGTTTTAGCTGTGCTGGATGAGCAAACATTTCGATTTCAAAAAGTCCCCGTGCTCCGCGACAGAGGCCGGCACCCGCTTACAATGAGAACAGGGCCATCTGCTTTGCGGTAAATCAGACCTCCGCGAACCGCAGGGACTGCCCGACATGCCAACGGCTCCCCAGTGGGGGGGAGCTGGCAAAGCCGCAAGGCTTTGTCTGAGAGGGCTATTTCCCCAGCATTTTATGCAGCCGGGGCTGCCAGACCAGCCGATAGACCTGCAATAAATTATGGATGGCCCGGTCGTACAGCAGAAAGGCCACGTTCCCCATCGCCAGTGTGCTCAGCGAGACGACCAGCGCTGTCGTGCGCAGTTCCTGCGAGATGCTGCCCGCCGGGACCAAGAGCAGCACCAGCCCGTACATCGCCAGCACCGCGCCGTTGCACAGCAGCAGCTTGCACAGCCCGCGCAGGAGAGCCGGACGGATACGCTCCAATTTCGGCTTGATCAGCGGATAGTATCCCAACAAGAATACAAAAATCAGGGCCACTTCCTTGTCCGGCACGAACAGCAGACTGAGCAAGCTGACTGCGCCGTAAGCCGTCAGGGCCATGGTCATGCCGCATTCCATGCAGACCGTCGCGATCAGCAAGCTGGCCGCCGCGGGGGCAATGAACATCAGCACCGGGATCACCGCGCCCAGCAGCATCAGCGCCACACTCAGGGCCGCCGCCATGCCGCAATAGGCCATAGCCCAGCTCTTGCGCCCCTTCATGGCATCTCCCATTGCACCGGCTGGTTCTCCGCATCCAGCGGATCCACAGCGTGGCGCAGACCAAGGATCATGATGTTATCGATAAGCGTTTTGTTCAATTTAATATCTAACATGCCGTAGGCGCGAACAAGGTCGTTTGCGGCCGCCAGCGCCTGACGGCGGGCATTCTCCATGGCGTTTTCACTGCCCTCGACGCCGTTGACCAGAAACACATTGTAGCGTCCGGCCCTCTTGTCATCCTTCACGCGGCCTGCCTTTTCCAGCAGATAGAACACCCGCCCGACACAGCTGCCGATATAGCGCATGCTTTTGCGCTGGCTGGGGTCGTCCGTTGCCAGCGTGGAATACAGCGCGCCGTAGACGTTGCTCATGGGTTCGGCGGCTTCGGCATAGCTCTTGGCATTGAGGTTCATCTGCACGACGGCCTGAGCCTGTTCCTGCCCGAACAGCCGTTCCAGCGCGGGGTTCTCGCGCACGGCCTTTTCGTAGGCTTTGCGGAGCAGCAGACGGTCCGCCGCGCGGCGCAGACGCTGCCGGAAGGGCAGCTCGTTCCAGCGGCGGTCCTGCAGCTTATGCCAGCCCAGCAGGATCTCCACCTGTGCCGCCAGCCGGATGCCCTGCGTCTGGCACATCATCTGCTTCCAGCACAGGGTCCCGGGCAGACGCTCTTTTCTGCAGGTCGCGCTGCGGCCCGCAAGGCTGTCCGACAGCAGGGCAAACAGGACTCCATTGTGCTGCAAAAGGCGGCACGAATAAAGTCCATAAGAGTGGTACATCTGCCAGCGCACGCCCCGCAGATACCACAGATACGTATTATAATCTCGGATGGTCAGTTCCGGAAGATAGGGTCGCATCCGCCCGTCCATTTCCGTTCTCCCCTTCCCGCAGCCCACGGCTGCACTTCTTACCGTGGTAACAGTATACCCTTTTTTCCCTTTTGATTCAACTGACGAAATGTTAAATCTCTCTCAGCCGGACCCCCTGAAAAAACAGCAGCCGCACCAAACTTTCGGGCTTGGTGCGGCTGTAAAGTATTACTTTTGCTTATTTTTTCTCGAAACGAGTCGTGCGCTTGCCGTCAAAGCCCTGCTTCGGCATCGGCTTTGCCTTGTGCTCGAACTTGGGGGCCTCGTAGTACATATACAGCTGGCAGGGGATCATGCCGTTGTACATTTTGCGGCGCTTGTTGGCACGCTTGCCGTAGTGGCTCTCGAACTCCATATCGGCGGTGATGGCATACACGCCCGCGCAGGGGTGTTCTTCCATCTGACGGCCCAGCGTCCGGGCCAGCTTGGCCGCACCCTCAATGGTGCTCATCCGCTCGCCGTACGGCGGGTTGGTCAGGACGATGGCTTCGGGCTTGGCGGCAAAATCGGCCACATCGGCCACCTCAAAGTGGCAGCGCTTTTCCACACCGGCCAGCTTGGCGTTGGCGTTGGCCAGTGCCACAGCGGCGGGGTCGATGTCGTAGCCGAACGCTTCAAAGCCGACATCCAGCTTGGACTCGGCCAATGCCTTCTGGCGCTGCTCGGCCCAGATGGAAGCCGGAACGAAGCTGTAGCGCTCGGCGGCAAAGCGGCGCTTCAGGCCCGGGGCGATGTTCATGGCCTTCTGAGCGGCTTCGATCAGCAGCGTGCCGCTGCCGCAGAAGGGGTCCTCCACGAGGCTGTCGCGGCGGACGCGGCCAAGGTCGGCGATGGTCGCGGCCAGCGTCTCGCGGATGGGCGCTTCCATGGCGTTGCGGCGGTAACCGCGCTTGTGCAGACCGTCGCCGGTGGTATCCAGCATGATCTCGCAGACATTTTTCCGCAGCATGAAGCGGATCTTATACTCTGCTCCCGTCTCCGGCAGGACCGAGGTGTGGTGCTTGTTCATCAGGCGCTTGACGACAGCCTTTTTGATGATGCTCTGGCACGCGGGCACGCTGGTCAGCTGGCTGTTCAGGGACGAGCCGGTGACCGGGAAAGCCGCGTCCGCCGGGAGCAGCTCTTCCCAAGGGATGGCATACACGCCGTCGAACAGTTCATCAAAGGTGGAGGCCGGATAGGTGTTGAGCAGCAGCATGACGCGCTCGACGGTGCGCAGGTTGAGGTTCGCGGCGGCGATCATCTCTGCGCCGCCCTCGAAGGTCAGGCGTCCGTCGCTGACCCGGATGTTCTCCGCGCCGATGCGGCGCAGCTCGAAGTTGGCCGTGGACTCGCATCCAAAGAAGCAGGGCGCGATCAGTTCAAATTTTGCAGGCATGGTTGGGTTTCCTTTCTTGCGCGGGGCGCATTCGCGGGCTTTTTACAGCACACCGAAAAAACAGGCCCGCCCCGGCTGGGACAGGCCCGATCAGTTCATAGGATTCAGCGGCCGCGGCGGGAGCGCGGTGCATAACCGCCGCCACGGCGGTTGTTCGTCTCGTGGTCGAGGTCGGCCATCTTTTCCTCGCTCTGGCTCTTGAAGCGGCTCATCATGTCCTCAAAGCTCAGGTTGTCGCTCTTCGCGGGAGCCTTGGGCTGCCACACGCGGGGAGCTGCTTCCCGGGCAGGGCCGCGTCCGCCCTCACGCGGGGGACGTCCGCCGCCGCGGGAGCCGCCAAAATGACCGCCTTCGCGGGGGCCATTCGAACGGGGACCGTTTCCGCCGGGACGCGGGCCGCGATCATTCCGGGCCGGACGCGGCGGGGGCGGCAGAAGCCGCTTGATGGACAATGCGATCTTGCCGTCCGGTGCAACATTGATGACCTGCACCTTCACGGTATCGCCTTCGTGCAGGACCGCTGCAATGTCCTGCACATACTCATTGGACACTTCGGAAATGTGGACCATGCCCACCCGGCCCTCCGGCAGCGCAACGAATGCGCCAAAGGGCTTTACGCCGGTGACACGGCCTTCAAAGACGTTCCCTACCTCAATCGCCAAAACTCAATACTCCTTGTTCTCTTTTTTGCTGGCTGTTCCGGGCCGCAAAGCCTCCCGGATGCCCCGTCAGTTTCCGGTCACATCCACAAAGATGCGCTCGTTGGGGGCGGCATAGTTGTAAGAATCGCGGGCGACCCACTCGGTCACCTCATCCGCATCGCCGCTGAGGACGCGCTTCAGCTCCTCGTTCTGGGTCTGCTGCTGTTCGATCTGCTCGTTCAGGGTCTGCAGCTCTGCGCGTTTGGAGCTGATCGCCACCTGATTGGAGATGTATGCTGCCAGCATACTGAGCAGCAGCAGGACAAAGAAAAGCCGGAAGATGGTGCGCAGCACCGTGTTCTTCCTGCGTTTTTTACGGCTTGGATTGGTCATGACTCAGCGCCCCCTGATATCAGCAGGCCCGATGCGCCTGTGGTCTTACTTTGATACGTTAGAATTATACAACAACCGCTGTGGTCTTGGCAAGTTCTTTTTTTGCTTTTTTGCGGTTCTTTTTGCGTTCCGGCGTTCTTTGGCACGCTTTTGGCGGGCTTTCCGGCGCTGAAGGAGCGGATGCAGCAGCCGAAGCGTCCACCGCACCGGCGCAGACACCAGCCAGAACAGTCCCCGAAGCGGCGGACGAGCCAGCTGCTCGGCCCCCAGTGCGCTGAGCGCTGCCGCCGCCAGCTGATACCACCGAAGCACGCCGCCCGCGCTCAGCGACGCCGCATAGGACTGCACGCCCAGCAGGACCGCCCCGGCCAGCAGCAGGTCCGGCAGGAACGCGCCCCGCCCCTTTGCCGGGAACACCGCCCGCAGAAGGCCCAGCACGGCCCCCAGCAGCGCACACGCTGCCGCTTCCTGCCCGACGAGCGCCGGGTCCAGCGCAGGGGCCATCAGCGGAGCAGCCGGCGCAGGAATCCACCCGGCGTGCGCTCCGCCGTGTATTCCAGCGCGTCGATGCGGCCGGTCAGGCGCACTTCCCCGCTCTCGAGGTCGAGGCTCGTCACGCTCAGTTCCGCGCCCGCGAGGTGAAGCACGCCCCGGCTCGTCTCGATGGCGGCGCTGTCGGCATCGCACCGCAGCACCCGCTTCACGCCTGTGATGGTCAGTTTGCTCCGGCTCTCCAAGATCAAGTCATGGGGCTTTGCGGGCGTTTTTTCGGCAGTCTTGTTCATCGGCACAACTCCCCTTTTGAGAAACTATATTCTCCGTAAGGGGTTGGTAGAACGCTTTGCTTACTTCAGCTCCTGTTCCAGATTTTGGAACAATTCTGAATGGAAAAATTCCTCGATGGAAATATCCAGTCCGTCACACAGCTTCTTGATGGTGGAAACGGTCGCACTGTTGTTCCTGCCGCTGACGATATTGTTCACGGTAGACTGCGTGACTCCGCTCATCGTGCAGAGCTTGTTGATGGAAATATCCTTTTCCCTGCACAGTTTTAAGATTCGTTCCCGAACGGCTTCTCCGATGTTCATTCCGAAATGATCTCGTACATTTCCCGTGCGACATCCTTGGTGCGCGGTTCGATGTCCGAAAGGACCTTCACCTTGATGGGCCGGTTGCCGAAGGTGACCTCGATGATGTCGCCTTCCTTGACGGCCTGACTGGCCTTTGCGATCTTGCCGTTGATGAGGATGCGGCCCGCATCGGCCACCTCGTTGGCAACAGTACGGCGCTTGATGAGCCGCGAAACTTTCAGGTACTTGTCTAATCTCATGATTTCTCCCTCTTCCCGTTTTCGCGAAGCACTTTTGCTCCCGCCAAAACAGGCTTTTTCATCTTTCTCACTCAAAACCGGTCTGACTGAGAGGGTAACAAAAACCGCCGGAACCATCTGCGGCCCCGGCGGCAAAAAACGAACTTACAGGGTGTCCTTCAGAGCCTTGCCCGGCTTGAACACGATGCTGCGGGAAGCTGCGATCGTGATCGGCTCGCGGGTGCGGGGGTTGATGCCCTGACGCTCTGCGCGCTCACGGACCTCGAACGTGCCGAAGCCGGAAATGGTGATCTTCTCCCCCTCAGCCATGGCCTTGCCCAGAGCCTCGAATGCGGCGTTGACAGCCAGCTCTGCGCTCTTCTTGCTCATCTCGGTGTTTGCCGCAACCTGTGCGATCAAATCAGTCTTGGTCATAATCGTAAAACCTCCACAATTTTCTACTCATCATTTTCAATCTACAGGGCAGACCCCACGGCCCGATCCCCGTTCGATCACGTTTCCTGTTCCAGAAGCGAATCCCGGAACCGCTTGGATGCAAAGGTCAGCGCCTCTTCGGCATCCACGCCGGACAGCCGGATGGCGTTCACCGCTGCAAACAGCAGCTCTCCCGCCCGGTCGGCGGCCTGTTCGGGCGAAGCCGCATCCCATGCCTGTTCGGCCTCTTTCAGGGCGGCAGCGGCCTGTTCCGGGCTGGTGACCCCCAGCCCCCGGCCGGCGGCACGCTTCTGCAGCTTCTGGGCACGCATCAACGCGGGCAGAGTCGCCGGAACGGTGTCCAGTTCATCGGCCAGCGTGCGGCGTCCCTTTTCCTTATTTTTGAGCGCATCCCAGCTGTTTATACCGGCATTTTCCGCCGCTGACGAGGTGAAGATGTTCGGATGCCGGAACACCAGCTTCTCGCACACTTCCCGGCAGACCTGCTCAAAATCGAACCGGCCCCGCTCTTCCTCGATGACGGTATGGAACGCCACCTGCATCAGCACATCGCCCAGCTCTTCCCGAAGCATGGCCGGGTCGTCTGCATCGATGGCTTCCAGTGCTTCACACGTCTCCTCCAGAAAATTCTTCCGGATGGACTGGTGCGTCTGCACCTTGTCCCACGGGCAGCCCGTTTCCGGGTCGCGGAGGATGCGGAGGATCTGGATGAGGTCCTCTGCCGTATAGTGTTCGCGTTCCGGCCAATCCTGCATGGGCGACGTTCCTTTCCGCTTCAAAAATCAGAGCTTTATTGTATCGCAGAATCCGCCCTTTTTCAAGGGGAGACGCCCACTTTCCGGATTTTCGGCTCAAATGTTTCCAGATTTTTCACACTTTGACACAAAAACAGGCGGCATCCCCGCAGAGACACCGCCCGCATCGGGCCAGAGTTTGCTTTTTGCATTACAGCTGTGCGCCGCACTTATTGCAGAACAGGGCATCCTGCGAGACAGGCGCACCGCACTGGGGGCAGGTCTTTTTCTCTGCTTCGGGGGCTTCCTCAAGGGGGAAATCCATCGTGATCGTCTCCGCTTCTTCGGGAGCAGCTTCCTCCGCCGGGGCAGCGGCCGCGGTGGGGATGTTGACGCTCTCCTTCAGGGCTGCGAGGTCCTTTTCGATGGTATCGATCATCTCGATGTATTTGTCCACGAGGGGCTGATTTTCCTCATTGCCCTTTGCCAGACTATACACCAGTGCACCCAGCTGACGCTGTGCGCGGGCAAGCTTGGTCTGCTCGTTCACGATCTTTGCCTGCGTCTTGCCGCGCTCTGCCAGATCCATGGCTGCGTTCTTGCCCTTTTCGGCATATTCCAGACCCATTTCTTTGATCTTATTGAAATCCATAATAGACACCTCTCTTAGCGGAGGAATGCCCTCCTTCTGTGCTGTCGGATGATGGTTTCATTATAGCGCACTCCAAGGCCGATTGCAACGAATCCACCGCAAGTTTTACAGTTTCGTGCGGATTTGGAAACAGTTTTTTCGCATTTGCACAAAAAGCGAACGTTCCCGCGTTATTTCGCCTCGCTGCCGTAGAACTCCCGCAGCATGCTGTCGGCGGGCAGAAGGTCCAGCGGGAGCGGAGCCACATGCTCAAACCGGCGGGCCGTCTCGTCCCACAGCTCGGCGTTGTGGCCTTCCAGCACGAACTGACGCCGCACTTTCTGCAGCAGCTGGGCGATCAGGCCCAGTTCGTAGGTGAAGGACGTATCCAGCAGAAAGTCTGCCGTCGTCTTGAAGCCCTTGATATACCGCGTCTCGCCGTCCAGAACGCGGTCCCACATGGCGAGGGTCTTTTCGGGACTGCGGCCCCGGGCAGCGGCATCGCGGAGGGTGCGGCGGCACAGACGGACATCCTGCGTATTGATGACGCGGCGGCCATCGATGCAGTATTCCTCCCGCAGACCGGCATAGATGCGGTAGACCTCTTCGCCGGGGACCAGGCCGGTCAGTTCCGGGTTGAGGGCGTGGATGCCTTCCACGATGCAAACGCCGCCCTGCAGATCGACCGCTTCCGTCTCGCTCGAGCGCTTTTCGGTGGTGAAATCGTAGATGGGAAGGACGGTCTTTCCCGTCTCGCTCAGCTCATGCAGACACTGACGGATCAATGGCAGGTCCATGGTGTCCGGGTTCTCGTAATCGAGCGTGCCGTCGGGCAGACGGGGGTAGAACTCCGCGCCCCGGAAGAAGTTGTCAAGGCTGACTACATGGGCCGGCGTGCCCTGACGGATCAGCTCTTCGGCCAGCTTGTGGGCCGAAGTGGTCTTGCCGCTGGCCGACGGGCCGGTGAGCATGACGATCTTCGTGCCGGAAAAGCGGACCTTCTCGGCAGCATAGCGGACCCGCTCGCGGTAGCTGCGCTCGCTCATTTCGGCCAGCGCTTCCGGGCTGCGGGAGGCGATGTTGTACAGGTCAATCTCTACCAGACGTTTCGGGACCCAAATCGTGATCATAAAAATCAGCTACTCCTTTTTTCCGTTCCAGTACCTCCGCAAAGCGCTGGATATACTCGGTCGGATATTTGAAATTGAAGATGCGCTGCATCCGCTTTCCGCCGTCGGCCACCAGTTTGGTGCTGCCGCCCGCACCGGCGGAAAGGATGGTCTGGACTTCCTCCATGATATAGATATTATAATACCCCTCGTGCCCCGGCTTGCACCAGCCCACGTTTTCCAGATTCTGCAGGGTATTCTTCTGGCGGTAGAGGTAGTAGGGCCGATAGCCCGCTTCGGCCAGCAGATGGCACTTTTCCAGCATGGCGGCGACATCGGCGTAGTCGTTTTCCCGCTGGTCCTCGATGACGATGCGGGACGCCCGCTTGAGGGTCAGAGTGTGGACCGTGATGTTCTCCGGGTCGAGGGCGATGGCCTGACGCAGACTGCGCTCAAAGCCCTCCACGGTGTCTCCGGGCAGACCGGCGATGAGGTCCATATTGATATCGTCATGCCCTGCGGCCCGGGCCTCGGCGTAGCAGTCGAGGATGTCCTGCGCCGAGTGCTTCCGGCCGATGCCCGCCAGCACTTCGTCCGAGAAGGTCTGCGGGTTGATGGAGATGCGGGTGGCCCCGTATTCCTTGATGACGGCCAGCTTTTCGGCATCGGTGCAGTCGGGACGGCCCGCCTCGACAGTGTATTCCACCACTTTGGACAAGTCGAAATTGTCCCGCACGGTCCCCATCAGCTGGCGGAGCTGTTCCGCCGAAAGGCTGGTGGGCGTACCGCCGCCGATGTAGATGCTGCAAAGGCTCAGGCCCGCTTTTTCGGCCTGAACTCTGATCTCCTCCACCTCGCGGCACAGGCAGTCCACATAGGGCTGCACCAGCTTGCGGTCCCGGTCAAGGTTACAGCTGACGAAGCTGCAATAGCTGCACCGGGACGGGCAGAACGGGATGCCGATGTACAGACTGTAGGTCTTGGGGGCGCTGCCCACCCGCAGGATAGGTTCCTGCAGGTCTGCGATGGCCTTGGCCATCTGGTATTTCTGGGTGGAGCAGTCGAACCGGTCCAGAAAGAAGCGGTCGATCTCCGCTTCGGACCAGCCCGCCGCCCGCTTGTCGTGGATGAGGCGGACCGGACGCACGCCGGTCATCTTGCCCCACGGCGGACGAAGCCCGGTCCAGCCGCGCAGCAGGTCATAGGTCAGGCTGGCGAGGGTAAATTCCACCGTCTCGCCGCCCGCTTCCGGCAAAGGCGCTTCTGCGGTCCGGCTCTCCCCGTGCTCCCGCACCAGCGCGAACAGACCGTCCGGCTTTTTTTCGGCCCACACGCAGTCCTCGCCTTCCTGCGGCGATTCCAGCGTGAGCGGGGCCATGGGGTAGAACAGCCGGACAAGGTGTTCGACCTCGTAGCCGGATGCCAGCCCTGTGATATAAATTTTCATGTGATTCACTCTTTCGGTCCTCTCCGCCGGGGAGAGGGGTCTTTTACAGATTCCCGCCGCGCTGGGCGTTCCGGATGTAGAAGTTGCTGTTCAGCTCCTCGCCAAAGGTGGAAAAATCACCGTGCCCGGGCAGGAGCTGCGTTTCCTTCGGGATGGGCAGCGCCGCAAATTTGCGCAAGCTCTCGTCCATTTTGCGGCTGCTTCCGCCGTCCAGATCGGTGCGGCCGATGCTGCCCTGAAAGACCGTATCGCCCACGAACAGATACTCGCCGCAGAGCAGCACCACGCTGCCCTCGGTGTGGCCCGGGGTGTGCCAGACGGTGAAGGTCAGTTCATCCACTTGGATGGTTTTCCCTTCCTCATAGCTGCTGTCCGCACTTTTCAGCGGGAAGAGCTGGACGCCCATGCAGTCGGCGGGTTCGCACCAGACTTTTGCGCCCCACTCGCGGCTCAGAACGCCCGCGCTGCCCACATGGTCATAGTGGCCGTGCGTGCAGAAGATGTGGGTGAGCTTCGCGTTGTTGTCCTTGAAGATCTTATCGTACTCCTGCACTTCTGCGGCCGGGTCGATGACGACCGCATGACCCGCATCGGTGATGAGGACGAAGCTGTTGGTATAAAACGGCGCAGCGCCGAGAAGATGAAATGCCTTCATCCTGTGCTCCTCTCAATCCTTCTTTTTCCATTCGTCGGTGTCGATGATGATGGTGCAGGGGCCTTCGTTGACCAGCGACACCTGCATGTCGGCCCCGAACTCTCCGTGCTGGACCTCTTTCAGGCCCTGCTTGTTCATCTCGGCGAGGAACAGCTCATAGGCGTCCACCGAGAGCGGCGCTTTGGCCGCATGGATGAAGCTGGGCCGGAAGCCCTTTTTCGTATCTCCGTAAAGGGTGAACTGGCTGACCACCAGCGCCGAATACCCAAGGTCCTTGGCGCTGAGGTTCAGTTTGTCGTTCTCGTCCTTGAAAATGCGCAGACCCGCGCACTTTTCAGCCAGCTTGGGCACGATGTCCAGTGAATCGGTATCCCGGACGCCCAGCAGGATGACGAGGCCGGGGCCGATAGCGCGGGGTTCTCCCCCGTTGACCCGGACGCTGGCCGAAGAAACGGCCTGAATGACTGCTCGCATGACGTTAACTCCTTGTCACCTTGAGCACATCCTTGACCTTCGACAGGCGGGCAACGACCCGGTTGAGGTGCTCGGTATTGTTGATGCCGATGGTCAGGCTGACCACACAGCAGTTGTTTTCCACCTGACGGGCGTTCATGGTGTAGATGGGCACGCGGATGTCCGCCAGTGCGCCCAGAACATCCCGCAGCAGTTCGTTGCGGTCCAGCGCCACGATCTCCAGACCGGCCTTGTAGCTGTCCTTCACGCTGTCGGCCCAGTAGGCTTTCACCCAGCGGGGAGCGTTGGTGGGGTCCTTCATGCTGGAAATGGCGTTGACGCAGCTCTGCTTGTGGATGGAGACGCCGAAGCCGCGGGTGATGAAGCCCACGATGGGGTCTCCGGGCAGCGGCGAACAGCATTTGGCGAACTTGATGGGGGTGTTGTCGAAGCCCTCCACCACAACGCCGTCGGTGGCGTGGACCTTGCTCAGGTCCACCTTGGCCAGCTGTTCGGTCTTGCCCTCTTCGGCTTTGAGCTTCTGCCACTCCTCTTTGAGCTTGGGCAGACAGTTCGCGATGGTGATGCCGCCATAGCCGATGGCCGCATACAGTTCCTCGGCGTTGTTCTGGCGCAGACGGCGGCAGCAGCTGCCGATAAATTCATCCAGCTTGTCGTCCGGGATGAAGATCATCTCGCGGCGCAGTTCGCGGGCCAGCGCGTCGCGGCCCTCCTGAATGTTCTCGTCGCGGCGCATCTTCTTGAACCAGTTGCGAATTTTGCTCTTGGCCTCGCTGGTGCGCACGATCTTGAGCCAGTCGCGGCTGGGGCCTTTGTCGGCCGGTCCGAGGATGACTTCGATGATCTCGCCGGTGGAAACGATGTGGTCGATGGGGACCATCCGGTTGTTGACCTTGCAGCCCACCATCCGGTTGCCGACCGCCGAGTGGATAGCATAGGCGAAGTCGATGCAGGTGGCCCCGGCGGGCAGGTTGATGACATCACCCTTCGGGGTGAAGGCAAAGACTTCTTCCGGCAGCAGATCGCTCTTCAGGTCGTGCAGAAGGTTGCCGGAATCCTCGCTGACGCGCTGGTTTTCCAGCAGCTGGCTGACCCACGCCAAGCGCTCGTCGAGCTTGTCGTGGCCGTCCAGACCTTCCTTGTATTTCCAGTGGGCAGCGACGCCGTACTCGGCCTGTTCGTCCATCTTGCGGGTCCGGATCTGGACCTCGAACGGGATGCCTTCGTGGCCGATGACGGTCGTGTGCAGACTCTGATAGCCGTTCGGCTTCGGAGTCGAGATATAGTCCTTGAAGCGGTTGGGCAGCGGGTGATACATATCATGGATAAGGCCCAGCGTGCTGTAGCACTCGGCCAGCGTATCCAGAATGATGCGGACCGCATAGATATCGTAGATCTCATCGAAGGACTTGTTCTGCATGATGGTCTTGCGGTAGATGCCGTAGATGCTCTTGACGCGCCGCTTGATGGTCGCCCCTTCGATGCCGCTCTCTTCCAGCCGCTGTTCGATGACGCCGGACACGCTGGCGAGGAACTCTTCGCCCGCACGCTCGCTGAGCATCTTGCTGATCTCCTCATAGCCCACCGGGTCGAGATAATGCAGACTGCGGTCCTCCAGCTCTTCCTTGACGTTCAGGATGCCCAAGCGGTTGGCGATGGGGGCATAGACTTCCATCGTCTCGCGGGCCTTGTCGCGGCGCTTCTGTTCCGGCCAAGCGTCCCCGGTGCGCATATTGTGCAGCCGGTCGCACAGCTTGATGATCATGACGCGGACGTCGCGGCTCATGGCCAGCAGCATCTTACGCAGGTTCTCGGCCTGCAGCTCCTCGATGTTCGAGAACTGAATTTTCGTCAGCTTGGTGACGCCGTCCACCAGCAGGGCCACTTCCTCGCCGAACGCCGACTTCAGGTCGTCCAGCGTGGTGGGGGTGTCCTCCACGACATCGTGCAGCAGGGCGGCGGCGATGCTCTCGGTGTCCATGCCGAGATCCAGCACCAGCCGCGCCACGGCCAGCGGATGGCAGATATACGGCTCGCCGCTGCGGCGGCAGACGCCCTTGTGGGCATCGTTGGCCAGATTGTAAGCCTTTTCGATCATGTCCATGTTATAGGACTTTCCGCTGGCTTTGATGGCCTCCACGAGCTTTTCCCATGTGATGATCTCCGGCTTCACCTCGCTGGGCAGAGCCGCTTCGGGGGCATCGGCGGGCAGCGCCGTGGCCGACACCGTTGCCGTTTCCGGCACAGGCTGATGCAAATGCGTTTTTGCCGAATACGAATCCTCCGGCTTCACCGGACGGAGCATGTTCTTTCCCTCTGGCATCTTATCGTTCCTCCAGACATTTCAAGATCGGCGCATCGGCAAGATTTTTCTTGCCCCGTGCGGGGACCAGCTCCCAGAATTTGGCCCCGCCGCGCTCATGGACCGCGATCAGGCCCACCTGTTCCAGCGCCGTGATCGCGACCAGGATTTTGCCGGTGTTCTGCTCCCCTAATTTTGCGAACAGGGGCTGCAGATCCTCAGCGTGCCAGCGCCGGGTCTGCAGTTCGCGGTACACCGTGATGATATCGCTCCGTTCCGGGGCGATGCGTTGTTTTTGTTCTGCCGTCAGCGGGGTCCCGCGCCGAAGCGCTTGGACCAGCGCCGTCTGCTCGGCGGCGGCATTGCCCAAGCCCGCCGGGTGCAGTTCCAGAATCCGGCCCGACAGCTGTGCGCCGCGGGGCGCTTCGTAGACCGAAAGGTTCAGCGCTGCATCCACAACATCCCCCATGGTATAGGGCAGCTGTTCGGGGTGCATCCCGAACCAGACCGCGTAGATGCTGGCATTCCCCTGCCGCAGACGCAGACGACAGTGCTTGCCCTCCGACACCGGATAGATGCCATCGATGACGGCTTTTTCCAGCACGAACACCGGGGTCGGGTTCTCTGCGCCATACGGGGCCAGCTGTTCCAGACGGCGGACCGATTCCACCGTGATGCGGTCCAGATGGATGGACAGGTCACATTCCAGCGGCGGGGTGAACAGCACCGGGCATTCCCGCGCGGCCCACTCGTTCAGGCGGCGGCGGAGTTCGGGCAGGTTCTCTTCCCGCACCGACAGGCCCGCCGCCATGGCGTGGCCGCCGAAGCGGAGCAGGATATCCTCGCAGGACGCGATGCAGGAGTGCAGGTTGAACCCCTGCACGCTGCGGCCACTGCCCTTGCCCTCGCCGTGTTCGTCCACCGACACCACGATGACGGGCCGCCCGGTCTTTTCCACCAGACGGGACGCCACGATGCCGATGACGCCCGGATGCCAGTCGCGGCCCCAGATGAGGATCACGCGGTCCTCCAAGATGGCCGGTTCGGCGTCCAGCTGCTCCTGCGCAGCCTTGACGATCTCCAGTTCCGTCTCCTGACGGGACACATTGATCTCGTTCAGCCTATGCGCCAGCTCTTCGGCGCGTTCTTCGTCCTCACAGAGGACCAGCTGCAGGGCCGTCACCGCGCTGTCCATCCGGCCCGCCGCGTTGATGCGGGGTGCGATGGCGTAGCTGACATTTTCGGCGGTGACAGGCTTTCCGCCCAAGCCGACTTCTTCCAGCAGGGCGCTGAAGCCCGGGCGGTCGGTGTTCCGCAATAGTTTCAAGCCCGCCTTGACGAGGGTGCGGTTCTCGCCGGTCAGCGGCATCACGTCCGCGACCGTGCCCACCGCAGCCAGATCGCCGCAGTAGTCCAGCATCTCTTCGGGCGGACAGCCATCCAGTGCGGCGCAGAGCTTGAATGCCACGCCCGCCCCGCACAGACCCTTGAAGGGGCTGTGGTCATCGGCGCGGCGGGGGTCCACGACCGCCACCGCGTGCGGAAGGGTATCATGGGGCAGATGGTGGTCCGTCACGATGAGGTCCACGCCCAGCGACGCCGCAAATTCGGCTTCGTCCAGCGCGGAGATGCCGTTGTCCACCGTCACGATGAGCTGACAGCCCTTGTCGTGGATGGACTGGATGGCATTTTTCGACAGGCCGTAGCCGTCACCCTCACGGCTGGGCAGCATACACTTGACGTTCGCGCCCATCCCCTTGAGGTGCTGATACAGCAGGGCCGTGGCCGTCACGCCGTCCACATCGTAGTCGCCATAGACCACGATGGTCTGTTCCTTGTCGATGGCTTCCAGAATGCGGGCACAGGCTTTGTCCATGTCGGTGAGGAGCATGGGGTCGCTCAGTTCCTCTTCGCCGGCCAGCAGAGTCAAGGCCTCGTCCGGGTCAGTGATGCCGCGCGCGGCCAGAATGCCCGCCAGCAAGCCCGCTTCCTTCTGCTGTGCCTCCAGCGTTGCCGCATATTTGGCTTCGCTCCACGGCTCCTCGTCCATGGACTCCATGGCGCGGGATTCCAGCTCTTCGGTGTTCTGCTCCGCGATGGCGGCGGTCAGCTCTTTCAGGGCAGTGCGGTCAAACTTTTTTAAGGTCCATGCCCGGTAGGTCATAACAGTCCCTCCCCGGTCAGGCCGTCGTTGGCCAGCATTCCCTGCAGCGCCGCGATCTCACTGGACACATCCAGCGCCACATCGGACAGCAGATTATCATAAAGGTTCTGATACGCCTGATTCAGCGTGTGCAGGATGCCCGCGATGTCCCGGCGGATGCTCTCGGCGTTCTCGCCCTTCTGGCCCTGCACATCGTTATAGGTGTGGAGCAGCTTCAGGGTGGTGGGAATATAATATTCCGCGAAGCGCCGTGCTTTCGGAAGGCTTTCCGGGTGCGTTTCCAGCCAGTCGCAGATGGCCTCGGTGGTCTTTTGCATCTGTTTCAGCTCTTCCACAGCCTGTTCGTCCCGCATGAGCTGCTGTTCCTGCGCCAGCACCTTGGCAAAGCGGCGGGCCGTTTCCAGATTGAGCGGCGTCTCCTGCGGCTGGGCTTCCGGCTCCGGCTTGGGTTCCGGGCGGACGGCTTCGGCGGCTTTTTCCTTCTGCGCCGCGCGGTAATCCTCGGCGGTCAGGTAGAGTGTTTCCGTTTTGTCGTCCAGCCATGCGTTCAGCCAGCCCTTGCGGATGTATTTCTGCAGCCGCTTGGTCATTTTTTTCTTCTTCTGATGGGTCAGGTCAGCCAGCATCTGGACCGAAAAGCCCTTGTGGTAGTCGTTGGTGTCTGCGTAGTCAGCAAACTGGCTCAGCTGCCTGCCGGCCTTCATCCATGAAGCGCCGCGCGACGTCATCCAGCCAAAAACAGCCGTGATGAGGGCCAGAACGCTGCTCGTGATGCCCAGCGCGTTGTAGGCCGTATTCAAAAAGTAGTCCGCGCTCTGCACGATCCCGTTTGTTATGGTCACATCCGTCATGACACCCGGCGAGACGAAGCCCAGACCGATCAGACAGCCCAGCGTGCCCATGCCGAAGATCACCGTGAACGTGATGCCCACGACCAGCAGCGCCACACCGCCGTCCCGGCGCTTTTTGCCGTCGGCGCGCAGCCGGTCCACCGGCGTCTGCTGACCCTTCAAGCCAAAAATTTGTCTGGCCCACTGGGGCATCCCGCCCGTGGTCTGGGTCCCGTTTTTCTGCGCTTCCTGCTGAGCCTTGTAATATTCGTCCCGGCCATTGCGGATGGCTTTTCCGGCTTCCGAGATCCCGAAGTTTGCCGCATGGACGGCGGCACGGCCCACATCCCATGCGCGGTCGCCGATCTCCATGCCCCGGCCCTCGAAGCCGTTGCGGAAGGCATCTGTCATGGTGTCGCCCAGTTCGCGCAGCTGATCTTCCAGTTCCCGCTGGACCTGCTGGCCCTCTGTTTCCCTCATTTTATCGTTTTCACGATCGTTCATTCGTCTTTTCACCCTTCTGCCGGACGATACCGGCCGATGATCGCACGGGCGACCCGTAAGCCGTCCACGGCGGCGCTCATGATGCCGCCCGCATAGCCCGCGCCCTCTCCGCAGGGATACAATCCCGCCAGCTGGGCAGACTCAAAATTCTCTTCGCGCTTCAGCCGCACCGGGCTGCTGGTGCGCGTTTCCAAGCCGGTCAAAACGGCTTCCGGGGCCGTGTATCCGGCAATTTTGCGCTCATACGCCCGCAGACCGGCCCGCAGGGTCTGGGCCAGCTCATCGGGCAGGAGCGCACCGAGGTCCGCCGCCACGACACCGCGGTCATAGGTCGGCTCCACGCGGCCGATCTTCAGCTGGCCGCGCCCTTCCAGAAAGCTCTGGATGTTCTCCGCCGGGGCCGCATATTCGCCGCCCGCACGGCCCGCCTTGTAGGCGTTGGCTTCCAGCTCCCGCTGGAACGCGATGGCTCTGCGCGGGTCGCCGCCAAAATCCTCGGCCCCCACGCTGACCACTACCGCCGCATTGGCGTTTTTGCCATTGCGGGCGTGGTAACTCATACCATTGGTCACGACACGGCCCGTTTCGCTGGCCGAGGCCACGACCTGACCGCCCGGGCACATACAGAACGTATAAACGCAGCGGTTTCCTACATGCTGTGAAAGCTGATATTCCCCGCGCGGAAGGGCCGGATGCCCTGCCGCCTCGTGGTACAGGCTCTTTTCGATCTCGCTCTGCAGGTGCTCGGCCCGGAAGCCGACGCTGAACGGCTTGCACTCCAGCACAAGGCCGCTGTCCATCAGCATCCCGAAGGTGTCCCGCGCCGAATGGCCCACCGCGAACACCAGCGCTTCGCACGGGAATGCCCCCTGCGTGGTCTGGATGCCCACCAAGCGGCCATCCTTCCGCTCGAAGCCGGTCAGTGCGGTGTTGAAATGCACCTCGCCGCCCAAGCGCTCGATCTCTTTGCGGATGGACGTGATGACGCCCCGCAGAAGGTCCGTGCCGACGTGCGGTTTCTGCTTCCATGCGATCTCCGCCGGTGCGCCGTGCTCGAGGAACACCTCGGTCACAAAGCCGCACAGCTCGTCTCCGATGCGGGTGGTCAGCTTGCCGTCCGAGAAGGTTCCGGCGCCGCCCTCGCCGAACTGGATGTTGGCATTCTCATTCAGTTCACCGGTGGCCGAGAAGTGCTCCACAGCCCGGACGCGCTCTTCCAGTGCGGGGCCGCGTTCCAGCACGATGGGCCGGTAGCCCTGCCGCGCCAGCAGCAGCGCCGCGAACAGTCCGGCCGGACCCAGCCCGCAGACGATGGGGCGGTGGGCCAGCGGCTCTGTGCCGTTCCGGACCGAAAAATCGGTTTTGCCGCGGATAGCAACGCAGGGCGAGGCCCCTGCATAAGCAGATTCCTCACCCTCGTCTTTGAGCGTTACAGCGACAGTATAGACCAGTTTCGGCTGCCCGTGGCGGGCATCCACCGACAGCTTTGCCACCCCGAGATGGGCAGCTTTTGCGCGGGGGATGCGGGCCAGATGCAGCGCTTTTTCAAATGCCTGCGGCTCCCCGGCGGAGAGGGGCAGACGGAGGTCGCGAACTAAGATCATGTTAATTACTCTCTATCTTGCACTGGATGACATAGCTTCCCAGCGCGAAAATTTTGCCGTTGGAGGGCACATACAGTCGGCACGCGATGTTCTGCTGGCCGATGGCGACCGAGAAATCATCCGCGTCGATCTCAATGACCACCTGTTCCGGCGTCAGGGCTTCCAGCGAGCCGGTGGGGCCGCAGAGGGTCACGTTCATCAGGCGCTCGGTCTCCACGGTCAAGGTGTAGGTCGAAGGCAGATTGACCACCTGCACGCAGTCAGACGGCAGGTTCAGGGTCTTGGTCTCCAGCTTCGAGGAATCAAAACTGACGGTGATGCTCGAGATATTGTCCAGCAGACGGATCTCGCTGGGCAGCTCGATGGGCATTTCGTAGACCTTGTTCAGCGAGAAGGTGGACAGGTCGATGGTCCCCACCGACAGGGTGGACAGCCGGTCGATCTGGCTGGCCGGACCTGCAACGTTCAGGGTCTGCTTGCTCAGCGAGTAGGTCAGGACCGACGAATCAAAATCGCGCGGGGCGTTGATGAAGCTGACCTCGACGGGCAGCGTCGCCATCTTGTAGACCTGCAGGGTCACTTCTACGCTCGACTCCTCGAGGGTCGTGTAGGAGAAGGTCACCTCGCTGCCGCTGTTGGTGTAGAAGCGCAGACCCGTATCCAGCGTGACGGATTCGGTCAGCTCGCCGTTGTGGGTCACCTCGGCGGTGCAGGTCGCCACCTTGTCGATCTCGGTGCTGGGACCGGACAGGGTGACCGTCTCTTTCGAAAGCTCTGTGCCATACAGGATATAGCCATCCGCGATGGTCAGATAATTGGTCGTGACCGTGATGGGGAGCGTCTTTTCCTCCACGACGTCGAACACGACGTCCACGGTGTTGTCATTGCCCTCAATGGAAACGGTCACGCCGTTCAGCAGACCGTTGACCCCGCGCACCTGAAGGTGCAGGGTCTTTTCGCCGCTGTCGCGCACGCCGGTCCAGTCCGGATAGACCACGAAATCCGACGCCGACAAGCTGCCGATGGTGTAGCCGTCGCCGGAAACTTTCAGGCTGACGTATTTTTCGGGTGCGCTGACGATGCTCAGGCCCCGGGAGGTGTAGGCCGCAGAATCATAGGTGAAATCCACCGGAACATTGGAAATGGTCTTGGTCGTTCCGGGCTGGACCACGATGGTGACCACCATCCACGCCACGATGGCGCCGACGATGGCCAGCAGAAGGCGGATGCGGCGGTCGTCCAGCAGACTTTTGGTGTGCTGGATGGCGGGCTTTGTGCCGTTGTTTTTCGGCTCCATGCTCATGACTGCTCGTCCTCCTCTTTCTGATTGACCCAGTTCAGCAAACGCTTGACTCTGCCCTTCCAGCCGCTGGTATCGGCCTTTTCGCTGGCCGTTTCCTTGGGGATCATCTCGTCCACCAGACGGGTGTAGAGGGTCTGGCGGTCAAAGTGGCGGATCAGGACGCCGTTCTTGGCCATGGAGATGATGCCCGTCTCCTCGCTGACGACGATGGCGATGGCGTCGGAGTTCTCCGCGATGCCCAGACAGGCGCGGTGGCGCGTGCCCATATCCTTGCCGAGGTCGAGGTTGTTGGACAGCGGCAGCACACAGCCCGCCGCCTTGATGCGGCCGTTCTCGATGATGGCCGCGCCGTCATGCAGGGGCGTGCCCTCGTAGAAGATGGTCCCCAGCACTTCCAGATTGACCGCGCTGTTCACAGGCGTGCCGGTGCGGACGATCTCCGAAAGGTTGGTGCTGCGCTCCAGCACGATGAGCGCACCGGTCTTGGTCTCCGAAAAGCGCTCGGCAGCGTCGCAGATGGCGATGATGGCGCTGCGCCACGCCCCCTTGAAGCTGGGGTCGTTGTATCGGCCCTTCACGTTGAACAGCTTGGACGCCCACTGGTCTGTCTGGCCCATCCGTTCCAGCGCACGCCGGATCTCAGGCTGGAACAACACCACCAGCGTCAGCAAGCCGACCTGTAACAGCGAGTTGAGCAGCCACGTCACCGTGCGCATATTCAGCACGTTGGCGACCAGATAGACCGCCAGAACCAGCAGCGCGCCCTTGGCCAGCTGACCGGCGCGGGTGCGGTTGATGATGCCCAGCAGCTGATAGATCAGGAACGCGATGATGATGATATCCAGCAGGTCCGCGAGCTTGAACGTCTGGAAATTCGCTATGATCGAGTTCAGAGTCATCGAAGTTTCTCCCGCTTACAGCTTTTCGATCAGGGCCACCGCATGGGCTGCAATGCCCAGTCCCTCACCGGTGAAGCCCAGATGCTCCTCGGTGGTCGCCTTGACGCTCACGGCGTCCACGGGCAGTCCAAAGGCTTCGGCCAGCTTCTCGCGCATGGCGGGGATGTAGGGGGCCAGCTTGGGGCGCTGGCATAGGATGGTGGAATCGATGTTCTCGACCCGCCAGCCGTTCTCTTTCAAAATTTCAGACACGCGGCGGGCCAGTTTGAGGCTGTCTGCGCCGGAATATTCCGGGTCGGTGTCCGGGAAGTGCTTGCCGATATCGCCCAGCGCGGCAGCGCCCAGCACGGCATCCATGACTGCATGGGCCAGCACGTCTGCATCCGAATGGCCCAGCAGACCTTTTTCATACGGGACCTCGACGCCGCCGAGGATCAGCTTGCGGTCCTCGACCAGACGGTGAACATCGTAACCATGACCAATGCGCATATTTGCTCCTTCTTTCTGTTCCGGGTGAGGAAGGTCCTCCCGGGTCGTGATCTTCAAGTTTGCGTAATCGCCCTGCGTCAGCTGCACCGGACGGCCCGTCAGCTCGAACAGGCTGCAATCGTCGGTGACAAGGCGGGCTTTTTCTTCATCCAGCTCGTCCAGTGCGGCCAGATAGGCGGCGCGGTCGAAGCATTGCGGGGTCTGCACGGCATACAGAGTGCTGCGGTCCGGCGTATCGGACACCATACAGTGGTCCGGAACGACCTTTCCATTGCCGCGCACCGCCGTTTTGACGGTATCTTTCACTGGGACCGCCGGGGCTGCTGCGCCGCATTCCGCAGCGGCGTTCAGCACCGCCGTGATGACTTCCTGACTCACAAAGGGGCGGGCGGCATCGTGCACCGCCACCAGCTCGCCGTGCGCGGCAAGGACGCCGTTTTTCGCGCTCTCTGCGCGGGTAGCTCCGCCGGACACGACCTGCACCGGCTTTTGGCACGCCGCTGCCTGCTGCTCGAGGAACTCCCGGTTCTTTCCGGCGACCAGAACGATCTCGTCCACCAGCGGGCATTCCGCAAAGGCGCGGATGCTGCGCTGCACCACCGTTTCGCCGCCCAGATCAAAACTGAGCTTATCGAACCCCATCCGGGTGGAGGACCCTGCGGCCACAAGGACCGCCGTGACACGTTTTTCCACTTCTTACACCTACCCTGTCTGCCGTTTTTCTTCGCCCGCATTCGGACCTATATTGATACATTGAATATTATAGCGTATCATCCGGCAAACTGCAACCGCCCGCCGCGAAAAAAAGCCCCTCTGCAGTGCGGGGTGCACGGCAGAGGGGCAGAGGAAATTCTAAGGGTTACTTCAGGATCGGTTCAATGGCAGCGGCCAGAGCATCCTTCTGAGCCTGTGCTTCGGCCAGGTCCTTGCCCAGCGTGGTGAAGTAGGTCTTGATCTTCGGCTCCGTACCGGAAGGACGGACCACGACGGTCGCGCCGTTCTCCAGCGTGTAGATCAGGACATTTGCAGCGGGCAGACCGGTCTCTTCGGGCTTCTTGTAGTCGGTGACCTTGACGACCTTGTGGCCAGCCAGCTCGGTCAGCGGCTCGTCACGCAGCTTCTGCATGATGGAAGCCATCTTCTCCATGCCGGTCAGGCCGGGGAACTCGAAGCTGTCCACCTTGTTCAGGTAGCGGCCATACTGTGCATAGATCTCTTCCAGACGCTGCTTGATGGAAGAACCGATGCTGCGGTAATAAGCAGCCATCTCGCAGATCAGCATGGAGCCGATGACGGCGTCCTTATCGCGGACATACGGGCCGGCCAGATAGCCGTAGCTCTCCTCGAAGCCGAAGATGAAGCGGTCCACTTCACCGGCAGCTTCCAGATTGGCGATCTGGTCGCCGATCCACTTGAAGCCGGTCAGGACGTTGCGCATCTCGACGCCGTAGTGCTTTGCAACAGCATCGGCCAGCGGGGTGGAAACGATGGACTTGACGGCCACGGGGTTTGCGGGCATCGTGCCCTTCTCGATGCGGCCGGCGCAGATGTAATCCAGCAGCAGAACACCCATCTCGTTGCCGGAGACCAGCTCATAGCTGCCGTCCGGGCACTTCATGGCGATGCCGACGCGGTCTGCATCGGGGTCGGTGGCCAGCATCAGGTCTGCGCCGGTCTCGGTGGCCAGATTCAGGCCCAGCTTCAGAGCCTCAAAAATTTCGGGGTTGGGGTAGGAGCAGGTGGTGAAGTAGCCGTTGGGATACTCCTGCTCGGGCACGATGGTGATATCGGTGATGCCCATATCGTTCAGCACATGGGTGACCGGCACCAGACCGGAGCCGTTCAGCGGGCTGTACACCAGCTTCAGGCCGGCGGTCTTGCACAGGCCCGGGCGCACCTGACGTGCCTCGATGGCGTCATACAGGGCCTTCTTGCAGTCGTCGCCCACAAAGCGGATGAGGCCCTGCTCCACGCCCTCGGCAAAGGAGATGTACTTTGCGCCGGTCAGAACATCGGTCTTTTGGATCTCAGCGTACACGATGGCGGCGGCGTCATCGGTCATCTGGCAGCCATCCGGGCCGTAGGCCTTGTAGCCGTTGTACTTAGCGGGGTTGTGGGAAGCCGTGACCATGATACCGGCGTTGCACTCGTAGTAACGGGTCGCAAAGCTCAGAGCCGGAACGGGCATCAGCGCATCATAAATGCGGACCTTGATGCCGTTTGCGGCCAGAACGCCCGCAGCGGTCTTGGCAAAGACATCGCTCTTCAAGCGGCTGTCATAGCTGATGGCAACGGTCTGATTGCCGCCCTGCGTCTTGACCCAGTTCGCCAGACCCTGCGTGGCCTGACGGACAACATAGATGTTCATGCGGTTCGTGCCCGCGCCCAGAACGCCGCGCAGACCCGCCGTGCCGAATTTCAGGGCCACCGCAAAGCGGTCCTTGATTTCATCGTCATTTCCCTCGATCTTGGCCAGTTCCGGCTTCAGGTCAGCGTCCTCAAGGTCCGCTGCCAGCCAGCGCTTATACTCATCCAGATACATATTGCACACCTTACCTTTATTGTTTTTGCCAAGGGGTAGTTTTTCCAAACCTATTTATACTATAAACTCTTGTCACGCCTGTGTCAATTCCATATTATGTAAGAAGTTTTCCCAAAGAAATCATACAAATGCCACAAATTCCCCACCCATTTCCGCAATCTCATGGCTTTGGGGCGGATTTGCTGCCAAAAGCGGGCGGAACGGCTGCCGCACATCGTCCAGAACATCCAGCCATTGTTCCGGACCAATGGCGTTCTCGCACAGGTATTTCATCAGCTGCATGGCCCGCGGGAAGTTTCCCGCCGGGATCAGGACCCGGTCCACCGCATGACAGCCGCTCTGTTCCTGATCCAGTTCCAGCACGATGCCCTGCGCCGTCGAGCGTGCAGAGTAGCGCACCGTCCGCGCCCGCTGCAGCCCTTCCAGCTCCGAATAGGAACGAACGTATCGACAATACTCCTTTGCAATCATAGATTCATCCCTCCATGTTTCACACGTTGACATTCTCAATGTCCCAAACTATAATACAAATCAAGATGATATGCTGTCGAATTTCGGTTGAAGTTCCAATCTTTACCAGTTCTTAACCGTAAAATCCATAAAGCGTCCGATTCCGAAACACTGTGAGGGGAATTTATGTATTCTATTTTGAAGAGCTACGGCCTGAACGGCCTGAACGGATTCGCTGTCGCGGTGGAAGCCGATGTCTCCGGCGGTCTGCCCGCCTTTTCGCTGGTCGGTCTGCCGGATTCTGCCGTGCGCGAAAGCGGTGACCGTGTCCGCGCCGCGCTGAAAAATCTGGGCTTCAAGTGGCCGGACCGGCACATCACGGTCAATCTGGCCCCGGCGGACGTCCGCAAGACTGGCCCGGTCTACGACCTGCCGCTGCTTCTGGCGGTGCTGTCCTCTTCCGGACAGATGGACCCGCCGCCCGCCGATGCCGCCTTTCTGGGCGAACTGGCGCTGGACGGGACCCTGCGCCCGGTGTCGGGCGTCCTGCCCATGGCGCTGGCCGCTGCCGCCGACGGCATCCGTGCGCTGTATGTCCCGGTCGAGAACGCCGCCGAAGCAGCCGAAGCCGGCGGCGATGCGATGACGGTCTACCCCGCTCACACGGCGCGGGAGGTCGTGGACGCCCTGCGGGGCGTTGCGCCGCTTTCTCCCTGCGCCGCCGTTCCGTTCGACCCTTCGGAGAGCTGGAACAGCGTCCCCGATTTTGCCGACGTGATGGGTCAGCCGCTGGCGCGGCGGGCCATGGTCATTGCGGCGGCAGGCGGACATAACGTGCTGCTCATTGGCGCCCCGGGCACGGGCAAATCTATGCTGGCGAAGCGTCTGCCGGGGATTCTGCCGCCCCTGACCCGCGAAGAGGCCGTGGAAGCCACCAAAATTTATTCCATCGCTGGTCAGCTGCCCAAGGGGCGCGGGCTGATCTCTCAGCGGCCCTTCCGAAGCCCGCACCACTCGGCCAGTGCGGCAGCTCTGGCGGGCGGCGGGGCTGCATTCCGTCCCGGCGAATGCAGTCTGGCTGACTGCGGCGTTCTGTTTTTGGACGAACTTCCGGAATTTTCCCGCGAGAGCTTGGAAGTCCTCCGTCAGCCGCTCGAGGATGGGACCATCACGGTCAGCCGTGCGGCGGGCAGCGCTACTTACCCCAGCCGGTTCCAGCTCGTCGCGGCCATGAATCCCTGCAAATGCGGCTACTACGGCCACCCCACCCGGGCCTGTACCTGTTCGCCCAGCGCGGTGCGCCAGTATCGGAGCAGGGTGTCCGGCCCGCTGCTGGACCGCATCGACCTCTGCGTGGAGATGGACCCGGTCGCCTTTGACGAGCTTCACACTTCCGCCCCCGCCGAGAGCAGCGCCGAACTGCGCCAGCAGGTCCTGCGGGCGCGGGAAATTCAGGCCCAGCGCTATTCTGCCCCCGGCTACGAGGGCGTTCGCTGCAACGCTCAGCTCACGGCGGGGCAGGTCCGGCGCATCTGCCGGATGACCCCCGGCGCAGAGCAGCTCCTCCGCGCTTCTTATGATGCACTGGGTCTTTCGGCCCGTGCCCATGACCGCATCCTGCGGGTCGCCCGCACCGTCGCCGACTTGGCCGGAAAGCGGCTGCTCGACGAAGATTCGCTTCTGGAAGCCCTGCAGTACCGTGCACAGGAGAAAACTGATCTCACGTTTTAACGCTTATTTTCGCCGTACTTTCAAACCAAACTCGATCGGGCGGCTCATCTGTTTCACGATCAAAAGCAGCGTCAGCAGCACGATCTCTTTTTTCACGATTCCCGGATTTTTTGAATAAGTTCCTCTTCCCCGCCGCAATACTGCTGATACAGCGGCTGGACCAGCTCCCGGAAAGCTTCCAATTCCTCTTCCGAAAGGGTAATTTCGTGGCATCCCGACGCCAGAACGGTCTGGCGGGCGGTCTGCTCTTCTTCGGTCCAAAGCTCCCGCTCATACTGTGCCGATTCCTTGGCGCATTCCCGCAGGATGGTCTGATATTTCTCCGGCAGTTTCTCCCACGTTTTCCCGCTGGCAAGCTGAACTTCCGGCACGCGGCTGTGTTCATCCACCGTGTAGTACGGGGCCACCTTATAGTGGTCCATCAAATAATACGCCGGCCAGTTATTTTCCGCCGCATCGATCTTTCCCGTTTCGAACGCCGAGTAGACATCGCTGTAGGCGAACGTCTCCGGTTCTGCACCCAGAAGCTTCATCATCCCGATGACGATCTCCGAATCCTGCACGCGGACCGTTTTGCCCGCAAGGTCCTTCAGGCTGCGGATGGGCTCCCGGGCATAAAACGACCGTGCCCCGGCGTCGTACCAGCTCAGGCCCACCAGCTCCCGGCCCGAGAACGCCTCCAAAAACGACTCGCCCAGTTCGCCGTCCAGCACCCGCCACATATGGGCCGCGTCCCGGTACAGACAGGGCAGCTGAAGCACGTTCAGTTCCGGCAGGTCGTCCGCCATGATGGCCAGCGACAGCCGCGCGAAATCCACGCCGCCCATCGAGAGCTGCTCCCAGATCTCCTGCTCTGTGCCGTATTCGCCGTCGCTGTGCACCTGAATGACCACCCTGCCGCCGGTCCGCTCCCGGACCAGCTCGGCAAAGCGTTCGGCGCCCCGCGTCGTGGGGTAATCGGCCGGCTGGTTGTCCGCGTAGGTCAGGACAAATTCCGGCGTGACGTCCTGCGGTTTTTCCGCGCCGCAGCCTGTCAGCAGCGCCGCCGCGCAGACGGCCAAAAAAGAGCGTCGGTCCATCTTCTCACCTCAGTTTCTGTTGGGTCCAGTATAATACAGCAGCCCAGCCGGATGCAAGAGGAAAGAAAAAGGCGGCATCCCTTTTTGCAGATGGGATGCCGCCTTTTCCATAGGAGAAGATATGAGATGAGATGAAAGCAACGTTAGGCCAGACCGGTCAGCTGGGGCAGCGTCATAGACACGGCCGGGATGTAGGTGACCAGCAGCAGACCTGCAATGATGGCCACATAGTACATCAGCATGTAAGGAATGATCTTTTCCAGCGAGGTGCGGCCCACCTTGATGCCGACGAACAGTGCGTTGCCGACGGGCGGGGTGATGTTGCCGATGCACAGGTTGTACACGAGGATCATACCGAACTGGATGGTGCTCATGCCGAAGCTCTGGCAGATGGGCAGGAACAGCGGGGTGAAGATCAGGATGGCCGGGGTGACGTCCATAAACGTACCGGAGATCAGCAGGATCACGTTCATGATGAGCAGGATCAGGTACTTGTTGCTGGTCAGGCCCAGCAGCAGAGCAGCCACGGCGTCGGGGATCTGCAGGAAGGCCATGACCCAGCCCAGAATGTTGGAAACACCGACGAGGAACACGACCATACCGGACATCTTGGCGGAGTCCACGATGATCTTCCACAGGCTCTTCAGGTTGACCGAGCGGTAGCAGAAGGCCAGAACCAGCGAATAGACCACGGCGATGGCCGAACCTTCGGTCGCAGAGAACACGCCGCCGACGATGCCGCCGATGACGACGATGATCAGGGACAGGGACGGCAGAGCACGCAGGGTGCAGACGCCGAGGTTCTTCCAATCGAACTTGCCGGGAGTGCCCTTATAGCCCAGCTTGATGGACAGCAGGACCGCCACGATGCCGCACGCCACCGCCCAGATGATGCCGGGGACATAGCCCGCCATGAACAGGGCCGCGACCGACGTGCCGCCGGACGCCAGCGAGTAAGTGATCAGCGCGTTGGACGGCGGGATCAGCAGACCCGAGCAGGAAGAAGCCGCATTGGTGGCGGCGGTGACAGCGGGGTCATAGCCCTGCTCGTCGGCGCCGTCGCGGATCATAGAGCCGACAGCCGCCGCAGCCGCAGAAGCGGAACCGGAGATGGCGCCGAACAGGGCGTTCGTGCCGACGTTGGTGATGAGCAGCGCACCCGGCAGCTTGCCGAGGATCGCCATGACGAAATCGACCAGACGCTTGGCGATGCCGCCCTGATTCATGATATTGCCCGCCAGAATGAAGAACGGGATGGCGGTCAGGCTGAACTTGCTCATGCCGACAAAGGTGCGCTGTGCAGCGGTCAGCACGGCAACGTTCAAATCGATGCTGGAAAGGATGGCAGTCAGAGAAGAGACTGCAATGGCGTACGAGATGGGCACGCCGAGGAACAGCAGCACCAGCAG
>ERZ1026776.183-NODE-183-length-47601-cov-8.016973_pt1 | contig 47601 bp, 49 predicted proteins | sample MGYA00380125_ERZ1026776 | MGnify/ENA primary metagenome ERZ1026776 (study PRJEB33269, sample SAMEA4719761) | human gut metagenome | biome: human-associated habitat; feature: organic feature; material: feces | place: Cameroon | collected 2013-10 ...
ATTCATCTTCACTTATAGAATTTACAAACGGAATTATACAAGCATACTCTGTATTATATAGTTTATAATCCAATCTCTTATCCTGTAATAATTTGAATATTAAGCGGAATGGATATAATTGAAAAGTATTCGGCGTTCCATTAGCTGGATGTTCAAATTGCATTCCTATAAGCATTGTTGTAAATATCTTTTTTAACTTATCTTCCTCATTAATATGATTTAAAAACAAATTTCCCAATGGACTAAAAATAAATCTTTTATCATCATCTTCATAGCCAAACATATAAAATTCTAGTGTATTAATTCTATGGTTTATAGAGTCTAATGGGGCAGCTTTTGGATTTCTCGCCTTATATAAGTCAAGTGCAGCTAATCTTTCCTGCATACGGTATCTTTCTATTTCACTTATATCTGTCGCACAACTATTTTTTACATCCATTGCTACCGCTTTTATTAACTCATAATTACATGTATGTTTATATAGTATCCATTTCTCCCTTTCAACCATTATCGGCATACTAACACCTCACCTTCCCAACATATTTATGATCTGCTCCATCAAATGTGGTGGAATTGCCTCACCTATTATTGTCCTAATAAAAGTTTCTGAAACTTTTTCTGGAAATTTTATATCTCTTGGAATAGATGATACAATGAATGTCTCTAATAATGTCAGTACCCTTGCATCTGAATATGTTCCATCTGGTAATAATCTGCCTGGATGCACATTATTATGCGAACTAATACTGCCACTATAAGTAGTTCTTGCTGGACATGGCTGATTCCATGCCATTCTCTTAAACGTATTATGAAATCCTGATATTCTACTTCCATCCTCTTTTTTGGGATAATAAATTTCATTTGTCAATGCACTTTTCCCTGTTTCAGTATGCCTCATAGCTAATATTGCTCTTTCATTAGCCTGCTTTGCATAATGCCAAGGTATTCCAGAGTCTTCTCCCGCTTCTAATGATGGCAAATCTCCAATTGCTTCTCTAAGTGTTATTTCTCTTTCCTCAACTGGCCATCCCCATCTTAATTTTTTCTTATATATCTTTATTATTGCTCTCGGACGTGATTGCGGAACCCCATAATCTTTTGCATTCAAAACACGTATATCTATCTCGTATGTATCTGAATATTTTCTCCTTAATATTTCTTCAAGCTTTAAATACTGATTATCATATGGAAAATACATTTCTATAAACTTTGGTACATTTTCAATAAGAATATAATCAAAATCACATGCATCAATAATATCTAAAACCTCTAACACCAAAAAATTTCTTCTATCGGATTCATACTGAATTTGTACCTTATTCTTACCTAGTGTACTCAATCCTTGACAAGGCGGTGTCGCTATCAGCATTTTTGCACTTTCATCATTTGCAATTTTTATTATCTGAGATTTTATTGTATTGTTTGTTATATCCCCGCATATTATATTAGTTTCTGGATAAAAAAAACTATAACAATCTGCTCTCTGTTTAATAAGTTCATTTGCAACAATAACATCTAAATTTTTGTTATGAACTAAAAGTTCACCAATCCCCGCACTGGAAAATAACGATACTGTTTTTATTTTTTCAAGCATTCTATTTCTCCTACAATTCTCTTTACTAATAATGGTGGTATTGATTCCCCTATGACTTGCCTTATTAATATTTCAGGTGTGTCATCAGGAATTTTCCAATCTTTTGGAAGAGAATTCAGTATCATTAATTCTAATGGTGTCAGTACCCTTGCATCTGAATATGTTCCATCTGGTAATAATCTGCCTGGATGCACATTTCTTTGAGAACTAATAGCATCATTGCGAATTGTAATTGTCGGTGCTGGTTCATCCCATTTAATTCTTCTATAAGATGATTCATACCCTTTTATCCTTGTTCCATCTTTCTTTTTAGGAAAATGTATCGGGTTCATAAATGCAGACATCCCTGTAGGTGTATGCTTCATCCATTCAATATGACGTGCATCATGTTTCCTTGCAAAATGCCATTTAATTTCCGATGTTTCTCCAGCTTCTAAACTTGGTAAATATCCTATGGCATCTCTAACCGTAACTTTGGGTTCTACAATATCAGGCCATGACCATTTCTCTCCTTTAGGATACATCCTTATTATTGCCCTTAATCGTGTTTGTGGAACTCCATAATCGGCAGAATCTACAATTTTGCTTTCAATCGTATATGTTGAGCTAAATTTCATTGAAAGAATATCTGTTATTTTACATTGCTTACCTTCATATGGTAATTTCAACCTTAATAATGCTGGAACATTTTCAATCAATATAAACTGTGGTAATAGTTCCTCTATTGCTCGTATCACATAATTAATCAAATAATTTCTATCATCATTTAACATTGTTTCATTACATCTATTTTTGCCAGCAATACTCATACCTTGACATGGTGGTGATGCTATTAAAAATTCTATATTCTGTGATGCGTTAATAATCTTCTTAAAAATACTTTCATCCGTTATATCTCCACAAATCATATTGCACTTTGGATATAGTGTCTTATACAAATTTGCTCTCTTTTCAACAAGTTCATTAGCTACAACAATGTTAATACCACATGAGTCCAAATACGTTTCTCCAATGCCTGCTCCTGCAAACAAGGATAAACCTCTCATAACAATACCTCCTTTAGTGATATTGTTATATATTATAGCGTCAATATTTTACTCATGTGGTAAAATAATCCTGTAACCAATTATTATAAATGACCTATATTTTGTAGCTTTTTATATATCTATAATATGTGCTCTTGCTCATACCAAGTTGCTTCATTAACTCAAAGGGACGAAGCTCTCCCGACAATACTTTCTTATACTGGTCTACAAACTCATCTTGTGACATAATCGCAGGACGACCATAATCATCCCACTCACCACGATTCTTCTTAGCATCAATACCCTCACGCTGTCGTTTCTCTTTCTTCTCAATCTCTGCCTGTGCCATAGCTGCATATAACTCAATCAACATATTATTGATGGTTTCCATCAGCATCCTAGCCATAGCATTATCTAGCTTTGATAAATCCATAAGTGTAGTAGGAAGCTCCAGTATTTTTACACGAATACCATTATCCCTGTAATACTGTAACTCTTTTAAGGTCTCCTGCTTATTTCTACCTAGTCTATCAACCTCAGTAATAATTAGCTCGTCACCAGCTCTTAATACATCCTCTTTCAATACCTGGTACCTCGGACGATTAAAGTTCTTGCCTGTCTGCTGGTCTGTAAAAATCTTTTCCAGCTCCAAACCATTCTGCTCACAGTATGCTGTAATCTCCTTGATACCTCTGTCTAAATGCTGCTCTCTCGTACTTGTTCTGTGATAACCATATCTCTTCATGATTATTTGCTCCTTTCCTAGTCTTAAAATGCTTACATAAAAAATGAGACCTCCCATAATGGAAAGTCTCTACTTTTTGGCACTGATTTTATGCCCTTATTATTCAGTTTCTAAATGTACACTTTTCGGCACCACCTCCTCAAAAAGGAGGTATAAAAAAGAAGGTGTATTTCAACCCTCTTCTCTATCGTATATTTTATATGATAATCTCCAAATGATTATTTAAGACTATTAATCATAGCATTGATATCGGCAGCCTTGAACCTCTGTTCTTCTGTTGTCCATGCAACTGTCATATTTGCTTTCTTAAGATTCTTAATAAGTTCTGTAATCACTGTTTCACTTTCTTCTGTATACATGTATAATTTACGCAAAGTTCTGTCCTGTGGTTTACCTTTTGATAACACTTTAGTGCCAATCAATACTGTTTTTTCAATCTCATCTATCCCCACTGTTCTAATAATGTTTCTATTATCTCTAAGCGTTTTAACTTTTTGAGACATAGTTATTTCCTGTGGGATAGCATTATTTAATTCATTTAAAAATCGTTCAAAATCAAATGTTGCATTTCCCTCCTGCAACTGAAGCTCTGCTCTCATTCGCATCTGTACTTCATCAGAAATATATACTTTAAAATCACCATTCCTATGACTACCATACATCTTCAATTTTCGCATTACCATTGTGTTTCTCATATATACAAACAAGCTATCCCTTTCGTCAGCTTCTGATAAAAACATAAGAATTAGAAATCTTCCTCTTCCTATTTTAACATCAAAAGCAACTGATTTATCATAGGAACGAAGAGCTTCCTCGTATATATTTTTTAATCTTATAAAATTATATTCTATTGTACTCATCATTACCTCCTGAAACATTCAAAATTAAAGAAGGGCTACCTTTCCGAGTAGCCCCTTATATTAATTCGGTGTAGAACGTCTATGATCTTTTACTTTTACACCATTTGATTTTGTATAACCATGTACAGTTACTATTTTTTTCTGTTGTTTACCATGGTTACTACTTCTCGTCTTAGCCATATTTACTCCCTTCCGATAAGGAAGTACAAAGCCAGTAATGTACTTTTATCTGTATAATATAAATTGTCAATTTAAATATATTTACTTTGATACCCAGAAACGGAAAGCTTTCTTGCCATAATCCTTGGCATAAATTCTTTGACCGTTCTTTGTAATCCATGTTCTAAAAATATACATTGAACATCACTCCTTTCCCAAAAAATCAGTTGCATAAGAATAATGTCAATGTTATAATTGAGTTGTCTAGAAACAATTATAAACTGGCTTAATCGACATTGTTCTTTTAAGCACTGACCAAGTACATTGTGTACTTGGTTTTTTCTATGTTAAGAGACTAATAATCTCCAAACATCTTAGATATATTTCATCTGAATACTGGCACATGAATAAGAGACTCCGCATTTTTCAACAATCTCTTCCACACTCATCCCCTCTACAAGATAATACGGAACCATCAATTCAGCTGCAAATGTATTTGCCTGCCACTCTGGATCACAATACTTTGGTATACTACCTCTTGCAAAACTCACACTCTCTGGCTGATGAAGAAACCAATGTCCAAATTCATGGCATAATGTAAATCTATCACGTGGATTACCTTGTATAGCACCTTCATAAACATTCTCACGAATTTTCATGATATTGCTATATGTATTAGTAGTTCCGTAAGTATCAATCATTTCGCCAGGACTTACAATTTCATAATCGAATTCTTCTTCATCAGCTGCAAGTAACTCTATTACTTCGACAATAGGAAACTCCAATCTATCTTTCATATGTAATTGCTCCCGCACCCATTTAGCCATTTCTCGAATTCTTTCTCTTGAACGTGGACTAGCCGATACATTCATGCATTATTCCTCCTCTTTATCCAACATTCTTCTGATCATTGCCTTATCTAGAGCATCAAACTTACGTGCAAATGATAACATCAGTTCCTTATCTGATTCTTCATATGCACTTATATCAATGCTATCAGCATTAATTGCATCAAAGAAACATTCTTCAAATTCTTCCAACCTACTACCAGATAATTGATATTCTGAAATAATTATCTGTTTCCATTGTACTGGAGGTTTCTTTTTACCATTTTCAACTTTTGATAGAAATGCGGATGATACACCTAGTTTCTGTGCCATATCATAAAGAAGCTCTCCTCTTTCTAATCTAAGCTTTCGACAAAAAATACCCAATTTATTTGCCATAGCTCATTCCTCCTTTTTCCGATTTCTGAAAGAATTTTAACCTAATTAGGGAAACTTGTCAATATTTTTTTCACTTTTACAACATATAGTTTTTCACCACGATTTTTCTATCAAATATATCATTGTAAATTAGCTTTGGAAAAACTAAAATATCCATCTTGCCCAATGATAATATGGTCACAGAAATTTAATCCTATCAGCTTAAATGCATCTTTTATCTTCTTAGTCACCTTAACATCTTCTAATGAAGGTTGTGCATTTCCACTAGGATGATTATGTACAATAACAATATTAACAGCACCACATAATAATGCTCTAATCATAATTTCTCTGCATCCAACTAATGAAGAGTTACAAGTTCCATGTGATACTTCAAAAATGCTTATAGGTTTACACCTCGTTGTCATACATATTAAAAAGAGGTATTCTTCGGCAAGATTCGACACATTAAAAATATCATTCATCACCTTTACTATATTTTCTGGCTGATGCAAGCTATCCACGCCTGAATAATTTTTAGCAAAATCCTTTACAAGTATATTTTGATGATTGCTGTCCATAATCACACTTGATTTCTGTATTCTCATAGCTATCACTCCTTTTCTATTAAATTTTTGCGTATCGGAAAATTTAGACTGTACCTTTTGATTCATTACCTATATACTTGAATTAGATTTTTTTAAGCAGGTAAGAACACTTGCTTCGACATATTCATTATTTATAAACGCACATTTTCCGCGTATTCCTTGATGTTTATTGGCTTTCCTATAGTCATAGCTGAATATAGGTAAGACCTCTGGTAAGATGCTCGAACTAGATGTCCCGAGTTCATCGCCTGAAGCATGTCTATCGCCGCGGCATCACGTACCTCCCCCACGATAATACGATCCGGCCGGAGTCTTAAACTCGCCTTAATCAAATCCCGTATCGTGATTTCGTTTTCACCTTCGAGATTCGCCATCCGCGCCTCCAGCCGCACAAGATTTTCCACCCCTTGTATCTGAAGTTCCGCCGAGTCCTCGATTGTTACGATTCGCGCATCCTTTGGCACAAAATCACTCAAAGCATTGAGCATAGTCGTCTTTCCGGAACCAGTTCCACCAGATATAAAAATGTTATAGCCTGCCTGCACCAAAATCTGTAATACCGCCGCAGTTCCCGCATCCAGACTTCCCATCGCGATCAGTTTTTCCATAGTGATTCTCTGCTTGGGGAATCGACGGATTGTGATGATCGGCCCGCCCAGCGAAATCGGTCTTGTGACCACACATACCCTTGATCCATCCACCAGCCGCGCATCTACAATCGGATTTGCAGCATTGATACGACGATTACAATCTCCGACAATATGCTGGATCACCGCTTCCAGTCGTTCTTCCGACGAGAATCCTTTTTCAAACCGTGTCAATGTCCCACCACGTTCCACGAAAATATCCGACACACTGTTGACCATGATCTCCGTTACACTTTCGTCTTCTAAAAGCTCTGTCAGAACATCCAGCCTGCGTAAGCTGTTGAACAACTCAACCCGCAGTCCAACCTTTTCTTTGAGCGGTACATATTGCCCCTTTGTTTCCTCTGCAATACATCGGTCAATCATTCTGCCGATGTCTTCATCCGCCATTTCCTGTGCCAGATCCAATTCTGATGTTATGCGCATCTTCAGACGTTCCCGCAAAGACTGCAGTTCCATTTCCTTTACCTCTCTTACATTCCTGTCAATGCTTCTGCATTCATTTCTTCCCGGCTGATATATTGCAGACCGGGAAGTACCACCTGTTCCTGCTGCAGCATCTGTTCAAATACCTTTACCTTCTTCTCAGAAACTGTATCCTTCAAAACCGGAACAAACACCTTGTCAAATGCCTTTAACACCGCATACCCTGCCAATACCAGCCCTCCTATATCAAACACGACACGCTCATACAACCGCCGTTTTTTTATCTCCTGCTGCAGCCATTGAATGTCCTGCGCTTCCATCTGCCGGATATCCTGAAAACTTTCCGGTGGTGGCAGCTTATGACACCCCTGCTCCTGCAAATACGAAAAACACTCCTCATTTCGACTCTTCATACAGTAAAGCACCCAGCTTCCAATCCCGCCTTCCTCCATCTGTGCTGGAATTCCTTCCCAGTTTACATACAGGCTATTCGGATATCGTCTGCACAACTCCCTTGCAAATGTTGTTTTCCCACATCTGCCAAGCGGGGAATACACTGCCAGAAATACGCCATCTTCTATGCCGCATTCCCTGTCCACATCCAGTATCTTCAGCATCGCCTCTGTCAATTGTTCTGCACTTTGATATCGAAAAAGATACCGGTCTCTGCCGATGTTCTCCCGTTTTGTTGTAAGGACCAGCACCGGACACGCTTCTGCATCCAGACAATTCGCATAGGAGTCTCCGACAAGAAGCAGCGCCGGTCTTTCCCGTTCCCGAAACGCCTGATATACCACAGGGTTCGAGAATACATACAGCTGGATCGGAATTGTCGCCCGCAGATTCAGATACTCCATCAACGCTCTTTGATATGCCGGATCTGAATCCAGCAGACATACCTTATATGCCAATTCTCACACCTCCCATCACACTCAACATAACTCCCAGAAAAACAGGAACCGACATGTGCAGCTTCCTGCCTCGCACTCGGATCCTTTCGATTTCCGGAAAAGATTTATCCCGGCATATCCACGTGATATATATCATGCGGCATACCGCAATCACACCCGTCATAAAGCAGATACAAAGCAACACATCCCAGATCCGGTTTCCGACAAATGTGCCAACCGCACCAACCAGCTTTACATCACCGGCACCCAGGACGCGGATTGCAAATAATCCAAATAAAACCATAACTCCAACCAGCATTCCCCGTCCGCTTTCCAGAAGTCCTTCCACTCCATGCGCATACCACTGTGCCAGCAGACCATTTCCTGCCATCCAAAAACATAATCGATTTGAAATTTTATATGTGCTAAGGTCCGCTACGACCGCACCCAACAACCATATACCAAGTACAAGTTCCCAGATTGCGCACCTCCTTTTCCGTGTTAAACACTGTTAAAAATCATGCAGTTTTCCAATTAATTCATTCAATCGGCTTATAAAATTCCTAAAAAAGACAGAGTTTAATACACGCATAGTTATTCACAAACTCTGCAAATTCTTTGTTGGGTATTTCCATTGAAATTCGTAAAATGAATAATTGGAAAACTTTATGATTGTTACTTAAAAGACTGTGACCGAACTACGCCAGAACAACGATTCTCGACCACGAGCTGACTATACCACGGCTTGTTAAAATTTGTAAAGTGTAATTTTGGAACATTTGCGGGAGCCCGCATAAATACAAGAAAAAATGGGCAAAACTTTTTTATTTTGCCCATGTACCCTGTTCTCTTTTTTCATTTTTCATCTTCTGGTGAAGGGTATTTAATACCTGCCGTTTGTTCCCTGACCAAAGCGGTGCAGCCAGAATATTTTTCGGTCCATCTCCGGTGACACGATGAATCACAATATCATCCGGAATAATTTCCAGACATCGAATAACAAGTTCAATATACGCATCCTGTGACAACACCTCAAATTCCCCTGCTTCATAATCTGCACACAGATCCGTACCACGCAGTACATGTAGCAGCTGCAGCTTGATACCAAACGGTTTTGCCTGCTGCCCACATACATACCGTACCGTCGCAAGCATATCCTCCTCTGTCTCGCCCGGCAGTCCTAAGATCACATGCACAATATATGGAATGTTGTTATCGGTAAGTGCCTGAACCGCAGTCTCGTAAACAGAAAGTGAATACCCCCGGCGGATGTATTGCGCTGTTGTTTCATGCATCGTCTGCAGTCCCAGTTCGATCCAGATGAATTTGCCACGTGCGGCATATTCTTTCTGTAGTCTTCCGAGTATCGAAATGATTGACTCTGCATCTTCAGACGTATTCTCCGTTACAATCATCTCCGTCTTTTTCGCCTCGACGATTCCTCCCGGAACGCCCAGACAATCCGGTCTTGTCGCAATACTGATTCCAACGACCGACTCCTCTTCTAACGCCTCCCGCCAGATACGTTCCAGATATGCCGGATCTCCATACGTGTTTGTGTATGCTTGAAAATAAATGATGAACTTCTCTCCAACCTTCTTGTGGAACTTCGCCATGCCCCGCTCGATCTGCCGTTTGACATCGAGCGTCTTGCGCTCCACATCAACACAGCTTCCCCGACGCTCATATTCCTTATGATAGACCTCTGTCGATACACTGCCGCGTAAATCCCGTTTCGACCGGTGTTCATACACACAGCCACCCGCCGTAGGAATATCCACACCTACACGGTCACTCGCTGCACTCTGTCCATCCTGCCTGCTGTTACCCGCAATCGGCACTGCAAAATCACCGCTTCCCCCGGCACTACAAAAAATACACCCACGTTCACCAAGTGTACCATCGCGGTTTGGGCAGGTAAGCCCTGCATCAACCGCAATTTTGTACACCTTCTGTCCATAGGTGTATTTCATATATGCATCCAATGAATAATACGGCTTATCCAGCCATTTTTCTTGTTCCATAATCTCTACCACTGAAAATGATGCAACTGTCCTTCTGTCTCTAATCCCGGGAAATCCAACTGTCTTAATGCCTCGTACAACACAATACCAACCGAATTTGATAAATTCAGGGAACGTTCGCCCGGCATCATCGGGATACGCACACAGTTTTCTTTGTTCCGAAGCAGAATTTCCTCAGGAATTCCTCTACTCTCAGCACCAAACATAATAAAGCAGTCATCCTCATATTTCACATCCGTATATTTCTGCTTTGATTTCGTCGTTGCCATATAGACCTTCGCGTCCGGATTCTTCGCAAGAAAATCATCGTAATCATCATAGCGTGTCACATCCAGACGATCCCAGTAATCCAATCCCGCGCGCTTCACCATCTTGTCATTCAATAAAAATCCAAGTGGCTCGATCAAATGCAGACGTACCCCCGTTGCCACGCAGGTACGCCCAATATTTCCTGTATTTGCCGGCATCTCCGGCTCATGTAATACTATGTTTAACATGTCTTTTGCTCTCTTAACCGTCCAATAAATCTCTCTAATCTTCCCATTGCTTCTTTGAGCTGCTCGATTGAGTATGCGTACGAGATACGCAGGAAACCTTCACCACAGTCACCAAACGCAGTGCCTGGCACGACAGCCAGCTCCTCCTCACGGAGCAGTCTCGTTGCGAATTCGTCACTCGTGATACCAAACTCCTTAATGCACGGGAATACATAGAATGCACCATGCGGCTCAAAGCACGGAAGTCCCATCTCCTCGAACTTCTTCAACAAAAACCGACGTCTCTGGTCATAGGACTTGCACATCCTCTCAATGTCCGCATCACCATTTTTGATTGCCTCGATGGCTGCATACTGGCTCGTCGTCGGTGCACACATAATTGCAAACTGATGAATTTTTGTCATCTGATGCGCAATCACCTCCGGTGCAAGCGCATAGCCAAGTCTCCACCCGGTCATCGCATACGCTTTGGAGAAACCGTTGATGACAATTGTCCGTTCCTTCATGCCCGGCAGGGATGAAATCGAGCAATGCTTCTCGCCACCATATGTAAGCTCTGAGTAAATCTCATCGGAAATCACATAGATATCCTTCTCCTGACAGATCTTGGCGATCGGTTCAAGATCCTCCTTCGTCATTACCGCCCCTGTCGGATTGCTCGGAAATGCAAGGATTAAAATCTTCGTCTTATCTGTGATTGCTGCAAGCAGCTCCTCCGGAGTCAGACGGAACTGATTCTCATTTTTCAGTTCAATCGTAACCGGCACAGCCCCAATCAACTGTACACAAGGCACATATGATACATAACAAGGCTCCGGGATGATAACCTCATCGCCAGGATCAAGCATGGCGCGGAGTGCCACATCAATACCCTCACTACCACCGACGGTCAGCAATGCCTCGGTCTTATAATCATACAATACGTTGTATTTTCTCTGATACCATTTACAGATTTCCTGACGCAGCTCCAATAGTCCGGAATTTGATGTATAAAATGTCCGTCCTTTTTCCAGCGAACGGATACCCTCAGACCGAACATGCCATGGTGTGTCAAAATCCGGTTCGCCAACACCGAGCGAGATTGCATGTGGCATCTCACTTACAATGTCAAAGAACTTCCGGATTCCAGATGGCTTAATCTGTTCTATCGTTTTTGACAATGGATTTCTCACGGTGCAATTACCAACCTTTCATCCTGACTTGGTGTCTGGAAAATGACACCATGGTCTTTATATTTTTTCAGTACAAAGTTCGTGGATGTAGCAATAACATCCTCGATAATTGCCAGCTTTTCGGATACAAAATGCGAAACCTCCCGCAAAGTCTTTCCCTGAATAACAACCATAAAGTCGTATGCACCTGCAATGAGGTAGACAGAGTGTACTTCATCGAAATTTCTGACACGATCCGCGATTTGGTCAAATCCCGCTTCTCTCTGTGGTGTAACCTTGACTTCGATCATGGCTGTTACCATTTCCTCTCCAACCTTATCCCAGTCAATCATAGTATGGTATCCACAGATGATGCTTTCGTCTTCCATCGCTTTGATATCCGCGGCCACCGCGGCTTCATCCGCGCCGATCATCGCGGCAATATCCTTCACTGTCAGTCTGCTGTCAGTTTCGAGCAGCTTCAAAATTTCATTTCTCATCACATCTACCTCCTGATATTATTTACAACGTATAGAAATATTATATATTTTTTCACGCTGCATATATTCTTTCCAGTACCATGCTTGGGCATTCTCCGCTTTCTAAAGGTTGAATTTCCCCAATTTCCATGATACATTGAAACCATACAGTATTACAAATTAGAATGCAGAGACAAGCAATCCAACAACCATGGCAAATACCAGTACACCACAGATGATTGCTGCAATTCTCTTTGTTTTCTTTTTGTTGCTGAAATCAAATAACATGAATTTTACCTCCCGAAAGGATTATTTTTATGCATTATATTACCATTATCATTTGTTCTTCGTTTTTGGCTTTGTGCTTCACCGTTACGCGCAACGTCTCCCGATTCAAGAAAACACACGGTCTAAGCCGTGAGAATCTTCTCGAGCGCGAATCCGAAGCAAATTCTGTGCGGAAAGCAGACATCTCCGACCTTCCTTATATCAAGATTCCACTCGATACACTTCCGCTCCCTGCTCTTTCTGCATGCAATCATGCCGAACTTGCAAATGAACTGCGCACACTGGCAGAGAAAAAAATCTTAAATCTCTCTATGTACACAAATACCGATCTGAAACTGATGTACGGTCCTGCCAATCTGGACACATTATCTGCCTGCGATGACGCCTATGCCGATCTAATCCTACTCCTAAACCGGATTGGGCAGACGCTGATTGACGCAGATGCCACAGTCGATGCCGAGCAATTTCTCGCCTATGCGGTTGCCATCGGATCCGACATTACAACCAGCTATACCATGCTCGCAGCCATCTATGCGGATGCACACGACATAACACATCTGAATGAACTGATTCACAAGGCAGAGGCAATTACATCTCTGTCCGGCAAGACAATTCAAATTAAGCTTCATTCTATCAAATCTGAACTGAAATAGCAATCATGCTTTTCCAGCAAGATAATTCATAAACTGCTGTGCCGTACGTCCGGATACACCGCCATGGGAAAGTTCCCATTTATTTGCTTCCGCCAGCAGTTCCTGCTCTGAAAGTCCGATTTCCGGATGTTTCTTCGCCAGACCAAGTACAATATCATTAAATTCATTTCTTGACGGACGTGAATAGCTGATTGTCACGCCAAAACGGTTGACTAAAGAAAGCTTCTCCTGCATTGTATCGGAACGATGCATACCGTTATCAGTCTCAACATCATCACGGTCATTCCATGTCTCCTTAATCAAATGTCTCCGATTTGAAGTTGCATAGATCAGCACATTGTCCGGCTTTGTCTCGAGTCCACCTTCGATCACTGCTTTCAGATACTTATACTCTATCTCGAATTCTTCAAAAGAAAGATCATCCATATAGATGATGAATTTATAATTTCGATTCTTCACGTGGGAGATCACGGCTGACAGATCTTTAAACTGGTGCTTGTAAATCTCGATCATACGCAGTCCCTGCTCATAGTACTGGTTGATAATTGCCTTGATACTCGTCGATTTTCCCGTACCGCTGTCACCAAACAACAGACAATTGTTCGCCTTTTTTCCAAGCACAAATGCCTCTGTATTATCCACCAGCTTTTTCTTCTGGATTTCATAACCGATCAGATCATCAAGCATTACTTTATCCGTATTTGTAATCGGGATAAATTCCAGCTCCTTACCCTCATCATGGCGGATGCGGAACGCCTTGTTCAAGCCGAACATTCCAACTCCGTACTGCTTATAAAAAGCGGTCATGATATCAAAGATTTCATCCACACTTTCTGCCGCACTCACGCGATCACTGATATCTCGCACCTTCTCACTGACATTCTGATTATACATCTGTTCCTTCTTCGGCAGTGATTTATAATTCGTGATTGTTGTAAAACAATCGATACCGAGATCTTCCTCAATCGGAGTAAAATCAAAATGGAACAACCGTTTGAAGATGGCGTAATCATTTTTTGCAAATGCATTGACCGATCCATCTCCCGCACCAACCTTCTCGCAGGTAAGTGTAAATGAATTCTCGTTTGTAATCAGCAAAAACGCCAGGTAATCCTGCCACAGATTTCGGTTGAAGCCATAGCTGGTTGCCACATCCAAAATCCGCTTGATCTGCTGGTAAATCCGTGTAACCAATTCCTCCTTGGTACTCGTTTTCTTCTCCCATGCTTCAAAAATATCCGCCATAGAATACAAGATACTGTCTTTTCCTAAATCACGATATAAAACGAGTCCCGGCACTTCTTTGTACATATTGTTACATCTCCTTGTTTTGTTTTTTACTGTCCGCTTTTTCGTCCTTTGTTTTTATTGCAAACAGCCGCCTGCCAGCCGATTCGAGTGGAACTACATCGTCCGGCACCTGTTTTTCATCGACATCAATCTCCCTTTTTTTTATTCTCCGGTACACAATCGACCGAAAATATGCATAAAGCACAGACACAAGCGGAATGAAGATAAACATTCCGACCACACCCATCAGGTCCCCGCCGGCAATCACAGCCAGAAGCACCCAGATTGCGGGCAGATTAATGTCTCCGCCGACAAGCTTCGGATAGATAAAATAATTCTCTATAAACTGTAAAATAAAGAACAACAGCACAAACCACAGCACCTGCTTCGGATCGACAACCAGAAGCAGAAAGCACCCGATAAAAAGTCCGATAAATGCACCAAAAACCGGTATCAATGCCGTAAACGCAATCAAAACACCTATCGTGAGCGGATATTGTATGCCTGCGATTGCCATTGCGATCATGAACATGATACCGAGGATGATACCCTCTCGGAACTGTCCGGTAAAAAACTTGGAGAATGTCGTACTTGCAATCTTGCCGAACACCATCAGCTCATCTGCCGTCTTTTCCTTGAACAACGCATAGATGACAAGCTTCGTCTGTCTGCCGAGTTTCTCTTTCTGCGCCAGAATATATGCAGAAAACACAATCCCAATAAATATATTTATGACGGTTCCAATGATGGAAGAGAAAATAGAAACCGTCGCTGACATGATTTCTCCGCCGTTATCATTAAAAAATGAGAATATCTGGTCAAAATCCGGTTCAATCCCCGCAATTTTCTCCGATATAGCCGGAATATTCTTTGTATATGCAAGTGCAAGGTCTTTCGCTCGGTTTACAAATCCGGGCAGAAGTTCTTTCACTTTTCCGACTGTATCCGCAACTTCCGGTACAACTACAAATAACACAAGCGCTATAAAAAGCAGCGCCGCAATATACGTAAGTACCATGCTGATCAGGCGGCGGAAACGATACAGACGATTTTTTTCGTTCTTAAATATTCCCTGTTCAATTCCACGCATCGGAATGTTCAATACAAATGCAATCCCGCACCCGATTAAAAACGGAAGCAGTACGGAAAAAACCATACCGAAAAATCGGCTTATAATATGCAGATGATTGACTACAAATATCAAAAGTACCGTAAATGTAATAATCGCAAGTATCAATTGTACCAAATGTTTTTTGTCTTTCATTCCTTTTCCCTTTGAACCCTGTATTTACTTGCATCCGAAATCCGGATTATAGGCATGCTGCATAGACATCCCGCTTGGAAATACCGCGATCCTTTGCAACCAGCTTCATCGCTTCTTTTTTATCGATTCCCTGCTCAAGATACATCTGCAAATGTTTTTCAATACTCATTGTTTCCCACTTTTGATGTGCTTCCGTCTCGATTGCCTCCCATGACAATCCCTCAATCACAAGAATACATTCGCCCTTTGCTTCTTCCACGGCATAAAAATCGACTGCTTCCTGCAAAGTTGTCTTCCAAAATGTCTCATGTTTCTTCGTAATCTCCCTGCAGACTGTAACCGACCGGTTTCCAAGTGTACCAAGCAGCTCCTGCAACGTCTTCTTCAGCCGGTGTGGTGCCTCATAAACTACGATCGTACGTGTTTCTTTCGCCAGTACCGCAAGCACCGCCTGCCGTTCCTTCTTGTCCATCGGTAAAAACGCTTCAAATGCAAATCGTCTGGTTGCCTGTCCGGATGCAATCAACGCATTGACCGCGGCACACGCGCCCGGTACCGGAACTACCTGTATCCCAGCCTCATAACACTGCCTTGTAATCTCCTCCCCGGGATCTGAAATACCCGGTGTTCCGGCATCGGTAATCACTGCAATATTCATTCCCTGGAGAAGCTTACCCACAAGTACCTGTGCCTTCTCGTATTTGTTATGTTCATGATAGCTTGTCATCGGTGTCTTGATGTCAAAATGATTGAGCAGCTTGATACTGTTTCTCGTATCCTCCGCCGCAATCAGATCCACCTCTCCAAGCAATCGCACCGCACGGTAAGTCATATCTTCCAGATTCCCGATCGGTGTTGCGATCAAATACAATATTCCTGCCATCTGACTATCTCCATCTATCCGTCAGGCATCTCCATACCGTGTCAGAAGATCCTCGGTATAAGATCCGTCTTTTTTATATACAACCAGCGCCGGTTCCACTTTTAACATCGACCGGCCGCCTTTATTTCCTTCGATCAGAACCATATTGGGTTCCTTATCCGCATATGGCTGCACCATACATAACCGTTTGGGTTCGATATGATATGCCGACATCAGCCGTATGATCTCTGCCAGCCGAAACGGTTTATGTACCATCGCAAATGTACCGCCTTCACGAAGCAGATATCCCGCCGCCTTCACTACATCCTCAAGTTCCATCAAGATCTCATGCCGGGCAATATTTTTCGGAGAATTTTCATTTTCCAGGCCATGATTTCCTTTGATATATGGCGGATTGCTCGTAACCGCCGAAAAACTTCCCGGTTTAAAGCGTTCACGCACCTGCCGCATATCCCCTTCTACAATGGAAATATCCTCTTCCAGACCGTTCATCTGCACACTGCGTTTGGCCATATCAGCACTGTATGCCTGCACCTCTAATCCGGTAAAATGTCCTCCCTTTCCCCGCGCCTGCATCAGCATCGGAATTACGCCGGTTCCGGTTCCGAGATCGATTACCTCTCCATTTGGCGCACCCGTTGCAAAATCCGCAAGCAGCACAGCATCCATACCGAAGCAAAACACATCTTTGTTCTGTATGATATCATAGCCCCGGCACTGCAGATCATCAATCCGTTCTCCCGGTTTCAGCCATTTTTCTTTCTCATCCTTAGTCTTCATCGAGCTTTGACTTTCCTTCCCTGCGTTCCAGGCTTTCCAGCTCCTTCAGTTCTTTTTCGGACGCACCTTCATTGCCGCCCTTCTTGCCATGACCGCCTTTGGATCCACCTTTTTTCTTCGGTTTAAAACGCAGTTCGTCCACCTTGTACTCTTCAATTTCAAATGTATCGTCTTCCTGTGCAACCTTCAGTTTTACTTTCTGACGAAGTACACTGACCGCTGTTACCTCTCCGGTTTTTCCATCAAATGTTTTTACAACATCGCCAACATTCGGAAGCTTCTTGTTCAGATATTCATATGTTTCCTGTTCATGCGACAGACAGCACATCAGTCTGCCACACACACCGGAAATCTTGCCCGGATTCAAAGACAGATTCTGTTCCTTTGCCATCTTAATCGATACCGGTCCAAACTCAGACAGATGTGCATTACAGCATAACTGTCTGCCACAGATTCCGATACCGCCAAGAATCTTTGTCTCGTCCCGCACGCCAACCTGCCGCAGCTCGATACGTGTCTTAAACACAGCCGCCAGATCTTTTACTAATTCACGGAAATCCACTCTGCCGTCGGCAGTAAAATAAAATAACACTTTACTGTTATCAAACGAATACTCCGCACCGATCAACTTCATTTCCAGACCGCGGTTTGCGATTTTTTCCCTGCAGATCTCCATTGCCTTTTTATTCTTTTCCAGATTTTCTGCGTGTCTCTTCTCATCCGCTTCCGTTGCAATACGAATGATCGGCTTTAACTCGCCCTGTAATTTCGTCTCATCCACTTCTCTGCGCCCAAGCACAACCTTACCGAATTCCACACCATGCTGTGTCTCCACGATTACAAATCTGCCCGGATCAATCTTATAGTTGAGCGGATTAAAAAAATATATCTTTCCATTTTCACGGAAACGAACTCCGATTACTTCTTTCATTCTTCTGGCGATGCCTCCTCTTTCAAAGTTAGAAGCAACAGTTCCATTGTCACCTCAAAATCCGCATTGGCAAGCAGTCTCTGCTCTGCCTTTGCGATTGCATCAATCTTGTCTTCGATGCTCTTAAATGTCAGATTTCCAGCCTGCTTCTTCAAGGTTGAAAACTCGTTCTTAAACAGGATCTTGTCAACATTTCCGGTCACCTTCAGCATCATTGCATCCCGGTACCACATCATCATCAGATCCATATAATCATTCATCGACAGCTTAAACTGCTCAATATCTGTAACCGCTTTCCCAAGCGTCTCAACATCCATCTCGTCAATGTGTGTAAGCACATTCACCACGGAATCCACGATGGACGCATACTCATCATTTCCGGCAAGTTTGATTGCCTTTCCGAGATTTCCCTGTGCAAAATCAAGGCAGAAATACGCCTTCTCCTTCGTGAGTCCCATCACCCCGGTCAGATATGCCAGTACATCGCGCTCCCGAATCGGCTTCGTCTGCAATTTCAGACACCGGGACTTTACTGTCTCAAGTAATTTATCCAGATTCGTTGTGAGCAGCAGGATCACTGCATATGCCGGTGGTTCCTCAATTGTTTTCAACATTGCATTCTGCGCCTGTACATTCAGCAGTTCCGCATCCGGGATAATATAAATCTTGTATTTTCCTTTGTACGGTTTGATGTCAATCGTATTTATGAGCTGGTCACGAATCTCATCAACAGAGATCAGATTCGGCTTCTCATGCGTCACCTGAATAATGTCCGGATAATTTCCCGTTGACATCTGAAGGCAGGATGAACAGCTTCCACATGGCTCTGTGCCACCCTCTTCACATTCCAGCGTCTCCGCAAATGCATTCGCCAGCGCTTTCTTACCACTGCCGGCATCACCGCTTATAATATATGCATGTGCGACATTTCCAGTCTCAATACTGCTTTTAAAATGTGCAATTATCTCCTCGTGGCCCACTATTCCTTTAAATCCCATAGCGTTCCCTCACTTTCCTTTTATTTACGGGGATCGTCTGACAACGATATTCCCTCTTGTCTTACTTACGTTGTTATATCAATCAGCAATCCACGGATATCGTCTATTTTTCCGAGTATTGCAAGATGATCTTTCTCTTCTTTCATCAGTTCCTGTGCCAGATCGTCCAGATTCTTATCCACCTGGCGGATAATGCCGTACACACGGTGTCTGCCCCGGCGGTCCAGGAAATTCTCTCTTGAAAACTCATGTGCATTTGCCGCAACCTCATTCATAAATTCCTTGATGGATGTGCGGTACTTTTTCATATCCTTGATATCCATGTGCTTCGCGATTTTCTCGCCCTGCTCTTCGATATCTTTCATCAGCCCGGAAAGTTTCTCTTTCAGGTCTGCTTTGTCAATATTCCGGATGAGAGTAAATTTGAACTCTTCATCCAAAGCCTTCTGGCTTTTCGGTGCTTCCATCTGTGTCAGCTGCTGCAATTGCGATATCTTGACATTGTTATCCACTTACTCTCCTCCTCTCTGTATCTCTTTTTAACAGAACAATTCAAACTGCTGTTCCCTGCGGATTCCCATCGAACGGCGTTACAGCTTACCTTGCCGCAAGCAGTTTTTCTACCCTCGCGACAATCTCCTTATGAATCGACTCAATATCCTGCGTCGCATCGATTGTTACGATTCTCTCCGGTGCAAGCGCTGCCAGATCCCGGTATCCCTGCGCTACCTTCTCATGAAACGCTGTAGACTGTGCTTCCATACGGTCCAGCTCTGCGCGTGATTTTGCCCGGGCAAGTCCGGCCTCTGCAGACAAGTCCAGATGAATCGTCAGATCCGGCCAGATATTCTGCATCGCAAATCCGTTCAGTTCATAGATTCTCTGCACACCAAGTCCCCGTGCAATCCCCTGATAGACTGCAGACGAATCCACAAAACGATCACTGATCACAGCCTTTCCTGCATCCAATGCCGGTTTAATTACCTGAGCCACCAGTTGTGCACGTGCCGCCGCATACAAAAGTGCTTCGGTCCGGTCATCCATCTCAGCATAATCCTTATTTAAAAGTATACCTCGTATTGCTTCACTGATCACCGTCCCGCCCGGTTCCCTCGTCACAACAACTTCCGCGTAACCGTGCTGCATCAAATGTTCTTTTAACTTCAAAATCTGCGTCGTCTTTCCGGAGCCATCCGGTCCTTCCATCGTCAGAAAAATACCCTTCATTTGTTCCACCTGTTCCTTCGCATAGCTATTTATACTATACCATTATTAAACGGATTTTACCATAGATTTTTTCTTTCTTATATGTTATACTTAGTTGTGTTTTGCGAGATAAGCAAAACAGATTAATAAGGAGGTCTTATATTATGGCAAAACAGATTGATAAATCTATGTTAATTCATGAAATTATCGAGGTTGACCCTGGCAATGCCGCAATCCTTATGGCTGCCGGTATGCACTGCGTCGGATGTCCGTCCGCTGCAATGGAAAGTCTGGAAGAAGCATGCATGGTTCATGGCATGAACTGTGACGAAGTCATCGCAGACATTAACGCATATCTTGCCAAGAAAGAGGCAAATGCATAAATAACATGCGCGGCAAGTGAATTCCACCTGCCGCAGCATATTTTTAAAAGGAGGTATTTGTATGTCCTATAACAATGATTATAACAACGGCTACAACAACGGTTATAATAACTACGATAATAACCCGTATAATAACCAGAATAATAACCAATATAACTACCAGTACAATAACCAGTATCAGTACGATTCCGGTTACAATGCAAACAACGGTTATAATGGTTATAACAACGGCTACAACGCAGGATACGGTTCATCCGCCAAGATTATTTCCAGCGAGATGTACAACCTTATTATCGGCGGCGTTCTTTTGTATGGTTTCATTGTCAATGCAATCATGACTGCCGTATTCGGTGATTCCATCCTTCGTTTTGTAATGACAAACCCGATTGTCTTTTACATCGGTTACTTCATCCTTGCGATTACAGGTACACTTATGGTCCGCAAATCCGACAATCCGGTTGTAAGCTTCATCGGCTACAATCTGATGGTTGTTCCAATCGGTATGGTCATCGCTGTATCTGTGACCTTATATGGCCTGATCGGATATAACATGGTTGTCGCTACGGCCTTTGGTATCACGGCTGCGGTAACATTGATTATGATGGTCATATCCTCGATCTTCCCGAATGTATTTCTGAAGATGGGGCAAACACTTGGTATTACATTGCTTATAACCGTCGTCGTTGAAGCAATTATGCTTCTCGTAGGTGCAAGCCTTGGTATTATCGACTACATTGTTGTTGCAATCTTCTGTCTCTATGTCGGTTACGACTGGGCAAAGGCGAATGCAATCGAGAAAACAGCCGATAACGCCATCGATTCTGCTTCTGAGCTGTATTTGGATATTGTAAACCTGTTCCTGCGTATCATGAAAATTCTGGCACGTGCGAACAGAAATTAATCATACAAGAAACTTATTTAGAGGAGAGCATTGAACATGAGTAGTGCAATTGACACAAAATCCGTAAATTCCATTCGTGTGCTTGCCGCAGATGCCATCCAGAAGGCAAACTCCGGTCATCCGGGACTTCCGCTTGGTTCTGCCCCAATGGCATATGAGCTTTGGGCAAACCACATGAATCACAATCCGAAGGATCCAAAATGGGAAAACCGTGACCGTTTCATCCTGTCCGGTGGACATGGCTCCGCCCTGTTATATTCCCTGCTTCACTTCTTCGGCTATGGTATCACGATTGAAGATATGAAGAACTTCCGTCAACTTGGTTCCAAGACTCCGGGGCATCCGGAATATGGTCACACGGTTGGCGTGGAAGCTACAACCGGTCCGCTCGGTGCCGGTATGGCAATGGCGGTCGGTATGGCAATGGCAGAAAAGCATCTTGCTGCCACTTTCAACAAAGAGAAATTCCCGGTCGTTGACCACTATACTTACGTACTTGGTGGCGACGGCTGTATGATGGAAGGTATCAGCTACGAGGCATTCTCTCTCGCAGGTACACTTGGTCTGGAGAAGCTGATCGTATTATATGATTCCAACAACATTTCGATCGAAGGCGACACGAACATCGCATTCCGCGAGGATGTACGGAAACGTTTTGAGTCTTTCGGTTTCCATACGCAGCTTGTTGAGGATGGAAATGACTTAGATGCCATCGGCAAGGCAATCGAAGCTGCCAAGGCAGAAAAAGGCAGACCTTCCATGATCGAGATCAAGACAAAGATCGGTGCCGGCTGTCCTGCAAAAGAAGGAAAGGCAAGTGCACACGGCGAGCCACTCGGTGTCGAGAATGTAGCAGCCCTTCGTGCAAACCTTGGTATCGCAGACAACGGTCCTTTCGTATTAGATCAGGATGTCTACGATCATTTTGCCAAGCTTGCTGAGGAAAAAGCGACTGTCGAAGATGCATGGAATACATTATTTGCAGATTACTGCAAGGCATATCCGGAGATGAAGGAACTGTGGGATAACTACCACAACACAGACAACGCCAAATGTCTGTATGACTTAGACGAGTTCTGGAATTCCTTCGACAAACCGGAAGCAACAAGAAATGTATCCGGAAAGCTTTTGAATATCATCAACAATGTTGTTCCTAATATGTTTGGTGGTGCCGCAGACCTTGCTCCATCTACCAAGACAAACATGAAAGACGCCGGTGATTTCTCCAAGGAGAATCCACTAGGCAAGAACATCCACTTCGGTATCCGTGAGATTGCGATGGCAGCAATCGGAAACGGTATCGCCCTGCACGGTGGTTTACGTCCATTCGTCTCTACATTCTTCGTATTCAGCGATTATGTAAAGCCGATGGCAAGACTTTCCGCTCTGATGGGTGTTCCACTTACTTATGTATTGACACATGACAGTATCGGTGTCGGTGAAGACGGTCCAACCCACGAGCCAATCGAGCAGCTTGCTATGCTCCGTGCTATGCCGAACTTCTATGTATATCGTCCGGCAGATGCAACAGAATGTGCAGCCGCATGGTACTTCGCTACAAACAAGAAAGATGCTCCAACTGCTCTCGTTCTCTCCCGACAGAATCTGCCACAGTTAGATGGCAGCAGTCAGGAAGCATTGAAGGGTGGTTACATCTTAGAGGATTCTGTGAAGGATACACCGGATGCAATCATCATTGCTACCGGTTCTGAAGTTTCTCTTGCTGTCGAAGCAAAGAAGGAGCTTGCAGCAGAGGACATCGATGTACGTGTTGTCAGCATGCCATGTATGGATCTCTTTGAGGACCAGCCGGATGAGTATAAGGATGCTGTTCTTCCAAAGAATGTAACAGCCAGAGTTGGTGTCGAGGCACTCTCCGAATTCGGATGGGGCAGATACATCGGTATCAACGGTGAGTTCGTTGGAATGAGATCGTTTGGCGCTTCTGCTCCTGGCGGACAGCTCTTCGAGCACTTCGGTATCACAAAGGATGCAGTCGTTGCCGCAGTCAAGAAAACATTAAAATAATCTCATATAAAGGGAAAAAGAAAACACATAATAATCTCATTTTACTGATGATTATTATGTGTTTTTCTTTTATGTAAAACTATAAACGTTCAAAAACCGGCATATATTCGATTGGTGCATCCACTGTCACATGACAGCCACCCGTATACACTTTTCCGGTAGATGTAAGTTTCCACCGGCCTTCCGGAAGATATACATCTCTTTCAAACTGATTTAGATGAAGAATCGGTGCTACCAGATATTTATCTCCAAACATATACTGATCCTGCAGTTCCCAACAAACCGCGTCATCCGTGAATTCATAAAACATTGCCCGAATCAGCGGCGAACCGTTCGTGTGTGCCTCTGCATACAATCCGACAATATACTCATGCATATCCATTCGGATTTCATAGTAATGTTTCATTATCTCGTAATTATCTTCACCATAACTCCAAAGCTCATTTGGCTGACCTGTATGAAGATATCCGCCGCCCCAGTCTCTGTCATCCATCGCAGGAATATTATACGGTCCGCGATCTCCATGCATACGCAACACGGCTGAATACACTGCGAACTGATACCACCGAATCAGCAATTGTCTGAAATCCGGATCATTTACATCTGTAGTCATAAATCCACCAATATCTGTCGTCCACCATGGGATTCCGGCAAGTCCCATATTAAGGCCACCCTGTATCTGGTCTGCAAACGCCTCAAATGTACTGGGAACATCCCCGGACCATACTACATTGCCATATTTCTGGGAACCAGCCCATGCACTTCGAAGCAGGTTCACTACCGGCTTATCAGATTTACGCATCTCATCATAAAATACTCGACTGTACATCTGTGGATAGATATTGCTGAGTGCAAGCGCCGGTCCATCACAATAACGGTAATTTTCAAAATCATATACACCATAATCCGGCTCTGAATTATCCAGCCAGAATGCATCAATTCCCAAATCATAATAATTCTTCTTACATACTTCCCAGACATATTTTCTTGTCTCTGGATTGAACGGATCGATCTCTACACAGTCACCCTGATAATCATACGTCTGTGCCGCGCCACGTTCTGTCTTGATCAAAAGTCCCTTCTCCATCATTGGGCCAAAATTCTCACTTTTCCGGTCTACAGAAGGCCATATGGAGACGATCACTTTAATTCCCATCGAATGCAGTTCCTCAACCATCGCCTTTGGATCTGGCCAATACTTGCTGTCAAACTTCCAGTCACCCTGCACAGTCCAGTGGAAGAAATCAATGACAATCTGGTCAATCTTAATCCCTTCCTTCTGATATTGTCTGGCTACAGCCAACACTTCATCCTGTGTTCTGTAACGAAGCTTGCACTGCCACAGACCCATAAGCTCCTCCGGAAACATATCGGCATGACCTGTCACACTTGTATAGTTCCCAACAATCTGCTTCGGTCCGTCTGCTACAGTGATCCAGTAATCCATCTCTCTGGTCGAACGTGCAATCCACTCTGTATAGTTCTTGCCAAAAGTCACCTGACCGATTGCAGGATTATTCCACAGGAAACCATAACCAAGGTTTGATACCGCAAATGGTACAGAAATCTGGGAATTTCTCTGTGCCAGTTCCAACACACAGCCCTTCAGCTCCATACACGACTGTTGATACTGACCCATTCCAAAAATCTTCTCTCCATCATTACTCTCGAATTTCAGATTCAATGAATACTCACTTCCACCGATAATTCCCTTCCAATCACGGTTGACGACCTTCAGGCATCGGCTCTCCTTTGAAATTGTACCCGTATACGCCCGGAAATACTCCCGCAAAATCAACTTGTCATCCCGGTAAAAAGAAATAATACCTACAAAATTAACAACTGCCTTGATTCTTCCATTGATGATTGTGGCATTATCTTTCATTTCCGGTTCTCCGTTACCATCCCAATAACTTTCCTGTCCAAAGATAATCTGTGTCTTTGTCTTCTCGTATTCTTCCGTCAATGCCCAATTCCTGCCTGCGAAAGTTCCAAGCATTGTAGAGCGCACACGAAAAGAGTCTTTCCCCCACGCCTCAATCCGGCACATCTCACCCTTCGTATAAAATACCAGCGCACCATTATCATTTACAAATTTCATATACACACCTCCATTTATTTCTATCTGATTTTTCTACTGTTTGTTTTATGATGATAGAATACTATTTTTCTTCATTGTTTTCTACTGATATTCTATGATATAATGATACTATATTACTTTTAAGCAGGGTGAAGGAACAAAAGCATGGCAAGTCATATCCAATCAAAATCTTCCAAAGAGAAGCGTCAGCATGGTACCGCATTTGTGCCTTATGGCTATTACGAGTGCCTGCTGCCAGATCCAGTTATCAATGTTCCTATGCACTGGCACCCGGAATTTGAACTAAATTACGTGGTAGAAGGAATGGGGGAATTTCTCTTCGATGACGAACGATACCTATTATCCAAAGGGGATATACTGCTTCTGCCACCAGACACACTCCATGCGGTATATCCAGTTGAATCGGACACTTTGATCTATGATGCATTTGTATTTCATCCAGGTTTACTTGGAACTGCCAGCAACGACAGGTGTACCGCAGAATATATCCGCCCGATCCTAACCGGCGATATCAGGATCTGCAATCCACTCTTGCATAACCTACCGGATCTTCAGGATCTTCAATGCTGCGCACGCCAAATTATGAAATGTGCAAAAATGAATACCTCCCAACATGATTTGTTGTTAAAAAGCGAGCTTTTTCGTTTTTTCTGGTTGCTTGATAACGGTCAGAAACTGACCAAAAAAGAGAGCAGCACCAGTTATACCTCCCTAATCCGCCCCGCCCTGCAATATATACAGACTCATTTTTCAGAGGAAATCCGCATAGATCAGTTAGCCACCAAGCTTCATCTAAGCAAAAGCTATTTTATGGCATGCTTCAAAAAGGCAGTGGGTATCAGCGCCATTGAGTATCTGACACAGTATCGAATCAATTATGCCTGCGAGAAATTACGGTCCACAACACAATCCATATCTGAAATTGCACTTCAAAGCGGATATACAAATCTCTCAAATTTTAACCGACATTTTAAAACAATGGTCGGTCAGACTCCCAATGAATACCGCAGGCACAGAGCCCTGCCCGCTTCTACCTTTTTTCCACAAAATAAAAACACATAGCAATCTCAAATTTGAGATTGCTATGTGCGTTATTGTGTGCGGCTTGCTTGTTACATTTACAATTTTGCAAGTGTCTGCAATGCATTCGCATCTATAATCAGTTTATAATGCTCCTGCATATGATTCGGTGTTGCATACGTTGCACGTACCCGGTTGCTATATTCACCAAGCAGATTACATGTCTTTATAAATTCATTGTCCGTGTTTTTATCCTTTGTCATGTACAGATAAAAATGACTGTCACGTGGATTCTTATACAGAGAATTCTCACTGTCATATATATCTTTTACAAGCTTTGCAGATAAGATAACCTGATCCAGATTCTTAAATGCATAGATACGGAAGACCTCTGACTGCAGCTGTTCAGCATCCTTCTTAATCTCGGTTCTCCGGTCTGATACGTCCATCTGCCCCTGTGGTGTAGATTTCATGCCCTTTCCACTCATTAGGCCACTCAGGTCTTCAGCCAATCCACCGATTGCTTTGAGCAGGCCATTTACCGGATTGTCTTCCGATATTGCATCCGGTTCCGGTTCATCAACTAAGCCGAGACCGCCGTCTGCATCTTCATCCTCATCTTCGTCCTCGTATTCATTCTCCACATCTGTCGGACGTGTAAAACGAGAAAACCTTGTATCTAATTCCTCCGGATCCTCAACTTTTGTAATTACCAGAATCAAACACTCTGGCGATACAGGTATTGCTTCTATCATAAGCGGAACATTATCCACTTCAAATCCTAACTCACTGGATGCCTGCTGCATCAATTCACGGAACAATTCTTTGGCTTTCTCTGTTCCATATGCCAATTCCGTTAAATGAAGTTCCTTATCTGCCAGGTCTGACTTATAAAGTGTGCAACGTATCTGATTCTCACTTAATCGTTCTAGCTTCATACTCGTCAACTCCTTCGCAAGTGTTCAAAAAATATAATTTTTTGTATTACTTAGTTTATCACAAAACTCAAACATGTAAAGCTATTTCGGAATATTTTCACAAAATGTTATTGGAAATCTATTTCCAGGGACTTGCATTTTTCCCAATAATATAGTATGGTAAGTCTTGCATAGTTATTTACATATCTCATTTCTTTGCAGGTTTTCCTGCAATTTTATTCCAATTCATTTTATTAGTATACGTGTCATATCATACGAAGGAATATAAGATTTATCACAGAAGCTTCTTTATATCTATACGGATATGATATGCACGCAAAAAAAGAAGGTGATATCGACCCCTTAAAACATATTGCATAATCAAGACACAAGAAAAGAGCCTTGACAAACAACTATCAAGGCTCTTTTTCTATATGTAATCGTTTATTTGATTACTCCTCAGAGATAACACCTGTTGGACAAGTTCCTGCGCATGCTCCACATGAAATGCAAAGAGATGCATCGATTTCGTACTTGCCATCGCCTTCTGAGATTGCGCCTACAGGACAAGCGCCTGCACATGCTCCACACATAACGCATCCATCATTAATCTTAAATGCCATGGTAATATCCTCCTTAATCTTTCCTTCATTGATTATTGATAATATCAATCTTTATTGATAATAATTATCACGTTGACATTGTACCGCTTTTTCTGACAGATAGCAAGCTATTTTTGTAATTTCCTATAACTGGTTGCTATCCTGTCCTTTCTGATAAAAACGCATCAGAAGCTTTGCCATCCATTCCGGCCAGAATTTACGATACATCGCATAATCCTCCGGACTTCTCCCATTATTCTCACCGATTACATGGGATGTCTCTGATTCCGCATGTACCCGGTGACCCATCACCGGTTTTTTCACATAACAAAAAGCGCCCGGTAATTTAGAGTACCGTTCCCATGCCTCCCAGTCCAGATCCGCTTTGCATCCAACCGCAAACGGCTCCTCCGGAAGACGAGCCTTAACATATGTCACAGAAGGGCAGCAGATTCCACATCCAAACGAGAGGGAACGTCTACGCAGGAACACACTGTTCCATGTTCTTCTTGTAATAAACGGAAGAAGCAGGATTCGTTTCACCCGAAGCAAGCGATTCTTATATACTTTTTTCCCATCCCGGATCTCGTAATATGCCGAATGCCCCAGAATCGGATTTCTGGCATGGTTGAATGCATACAGCATTTCTTCGAGATAATCCGAATTATAGATGTCATCCTGATGTGCGATCGTCACAAGCTTGGTATCTGCCTGCCGGTACGCAAAATTCCAATCCGTTGCAATCCCGGTTGGAGCATCATTGACAAACAGTGGTATACGATACTGTTTTGCAATCCCCCGGATATATGCATTATCCGTCGATGTTGCAATCAGGATTCTGCTCTTCATCGTCTGATTCTCCAAAGACCGGATACAATTCTTGAGATATTTACTTTCCTTATATGCGCAGATCACAAAAGTATGATCACCGGCTGTATAATTATTCTTGTTTTTCATTCTCCATCCGTCCTACTTTTTCTTCGAGATCCCGTACTCTTTTTTCCAAGATTGCCTGTGTCTGCACAAGCGTCCGAATCCGTTCTGACTGTCCGGATGCAATCGATGTCAGTGACAGCACAATCAATATCAGGAAGCATACACCGATAAAGAACACGGCATTCGTATCCGAGTAAATTCCCATCAATCGTGTGAAGAAACGGATAACCTGCGGAAATATCGCACAGATCAGCAGAATTACACCTGACAGAAACCAGATCAATGAATATTTTAAGCTCATACGCCCTCTGCGCATCAGAGCAAGGATTACAAGCAGATAAACAAGCACGCATACCAGCAGGATAATCCGAAATACTGTTGTCATCATATCTGCCTACCTCCATTTTTTCCCTGCAATCCGGTAAATTACGATTGCAAGAGTTACCTTAATCATATAATATACAGATTTCCATGGACTGATTGAAGATACACCGGCCGTTCTCTCATTCATGATTACCGGCACTTCCCTTACCTTATATCCGCCGGCATTCACTGCGATAATAGATTCCGGTTCCGGATAGTCCTGTGCATAATTATGTGCAAAAAACGCAATAACATCCTTCGATGCAGCACGAAAGCCGCTTGTCGCGTCTGTAATCTTCACATGTCCACAAATGTGTAAAACTGTGTTCAGCACACCAATCCCTGCCCGGCGCATACCAGATGTCTGAAAGCCCTCTTTGTTGATGAACCGCGAACCAATCACCAGATCTGCCTCACCCTTCTCGATCGGTGCAATCAAATCCGGTATATATTCGGCGTTATGCTGTCCATCGCCATCCATCTGCACCGCAATGTCATAACCATGCTCTGCCGCATAACGATATCCAGTCTGCATACCTCCGCCAATTCCGAGATTGATCGGCAGGTTCAGATAGTTATACCCATGCTCCTCACAGATCTGCACCGTATTATCCCCGGAACAATCATTCACCACAACATAATCCACATCCGGACATGCCGCCTTCAGACTTTCTACCGTATGCTCAATATTTAAAGCCTCATTGTAGGCCGGTATTATCACCAGTGTTTTCATAAACCCTCTCTTACTCTACGACCTGTACTTTCAACATATTTGTATTACCGGAGATACCAAGCGGCACACCTGCACCTATTACAACCTTATCCCCAGCCTGAAGCAATCCCTGCTTTTTACCGGCGGCTACCGCATGGTCAAACAATGTGAACACTTCGTTCTGCTCCTCCAGATGTACCGGAGTAACTCCCCATGACATATTAAGCTGGCGATATGCCTTGTCACTGGTTGTACCTGCAATGATGTTGCAGCTTGGTCTGTACTTCGAGATATTTCTCGCTGATACGCCGGACTTTGTCACGATGATAACTGCCGCCGCGTTCAGATCAATTGCCGTTGTACACGCTGCATGACAGACCGCATCTGTAACATTCTGGTTTGCTGCACGCTCATAATGATAGAAGTTCTTCTTATAATCAATAGCAGCCTCTGCACGCTCAGCAATCTTCGCCATCATCTCCACTGCCTCAACCGGATATTTACCGGCAGCGCTCTCACCTGACAGCATAACCGCACTTGTTCCATCATAGATTGCATTTGCAACATCTGTGGTCTCTGCACGAGTCGGGCGAGGATTCTTAATCATGGAATCCAACATCTGAGTAGCTGTGATAACCTGCTTGCCCGCCATATATACCTTATTAATAATCATCTTCTGGATAACCGGAACTTCCTCACAAGGAATCTCTACACCCATATCTCCACGGGCAACCATAATGCCATCCGATACATAGATGATATCATCGATATGATTCACACCTTCGGAATTCTCAATCTTAGAAATAATATTGATGCGCTGTCCCCCGTTGGCATTCAAAAGCTCGCGAATTTCCAACACATCCTTCGCTGAACGCACAAAGGAAGCTGCCACAAAATCAACATCCTGCTCGATGCCAAACAGGATATCGTTCTCATCCGCATCACTTAAGTACGGCATATTCAGATGTACATCCGGCACATTGATTCCCTTGTGGTTTGAGATTGGACCGCCGGTAATAACAGTACACAGAATATCCTCTCCGCTGATAGATGTAACCTCAAGCTCGATCAATCCGTCATCGATCAAGATATGAGTTCCAACCTGTACATCCTTGTACAAATCTTTATATGTAATAGAAGTGATGGTACTGTCACCGACAATATCCCTTGTAGTAAGTGTAAAGAAATCGCCTGCCTTCACTTCGACCTTGCCGCCTTCGAAATCTCTTGTACGGATTTCAGGTCCCTTCGTATCAAGCAGAATGGCAATCGGAAGTCCGAGTTCTGTCCGAAGCTTTTTGACCATGTCCATACGTTTCTTCTGTTCTTCATGTGTGCCATGTGAAAAGTTCAATCTTGCCACATTCATTCCGGCAAGCATAAGCTTTCGCAACACATCTTCATTATCTGTTGCAGGTCCCAGTGTACAAACAATCTTTGTCTTTCTCATCACTTATTACCTCGTCTTTATTTATTTGCCAAATCTTCTCCCATTTTGACATACACCCATAGTATAATCGGTTATTTTAAGTTTTACAACCATATTTATAAAGTATTTTTGTTCGTAAATAATTACACATTTTTAACTTTTAATCCTACAGGAATCATGCTATTATAGTAATAGCTTTATACATTTTTACACAAACTATTTTCGGAGGCTTATATGTACGATAACTTTATATTCCGTATCAAACGGACCGTCTATAAATGGTGGTGTGTCGTATATAAGCCTGTCTACAGACTTATTCATGACGGTAACTGGCCCGCTTCCAAAGAGCCATCGGTCAGATATCCGGATACGCAGCCATCTACACAGGAAACCGGTCTTGATGCCCAGGCTCTTGCCGATGCAGTTCTTGACACGAACCGGCAAAGTCAGCACAGCATTGATGACATGATTCTGGAAGCATCCAAACAGACTTCAGATGCAGCCCAGGCAGTCACACCGGTGCAGACTTCCCACACGGAAGCATCTGTACAGGATACTTCTGCCCTCGATTCCGATGCGATTCCCGCCGACGTGGACGATGATGTTCTCGCCCGAGCAAACGAGATCATGGCGCGTTTAAACAGGGAAGCCGCTGAAGATGAAGAGAAAAAGCAGCGCGAGATTGAAGCTGCAAAAAAGCAGGCCTCCGAACAGGAACGTCTGGCAGCCATCCTCAAATCAAATGAACGAAACATCGATGCATTTATTCAGGAAGGACTCTCCAAACAACATCAACAGGACGACAGCAATCAGGAAAGGAGTTAAACTATGCGTTCGAAATCAAGAAAAATCACTTTAGGGTTATGTCTCATTGTGCTTACTGCCTGCATTCTATGCGGCTGTAGCGGAAATCCGAAGAATTTCACCGTTGGTACTATGACTATCACTCTCACCGATAATTTCAAGCAAAGCAAGATGAACGGTTTTGATGCCTATATCGTCAGTGACGATGTTACATTCTCTGTCAAAACCGAGAATGCATCTGATCTGGAATACCAAGGATATGAAATATCCGGTCTGCGGGATTATGCCAAGGAAATCTGCAACCTGAACGGTATTTCTACCGATAAACTGGTACAGAGAAACAGCTACTATTATTTCAGCAACACACAGACGATATCCGGTGCCAAATACACCTATCTGCACTGTATGTTCCAACAGGGAAATAACTACTGGATCTGCGAATTCGTATGCAAACACCGGGTATACGACAAACTGGAGAAATCCATGCTGCAATGGGCAGACAGCATAACATTTGAGTAATATATATATACTAAAAAAGACCGGCATGAACTTTCTCATTCATGCCGGTCTTTTTCTTCGTCTTCTTCCTCCCACATCTCATCCGGGTTCATCTTCTCATATTTCTGCATACCGAAATTCAGAAAGCTTACAAAAAAAAGTGTCGGAATCGCAGCAATAATCGCAATCTGTGCCACGTGTATCCAAATCCCATGTAATTTTCCTGTGAGTAATAAATAGCTGGCAGCCACAACGACTGCCAGCATACTTATATCCACACAGATTGTCAAAATCGTCTGTGTCTTTTTATTCATAGAGATACCATCTTCCCTTGTACTTAATACATGTAACTTCATAAGTGCTTGACTGGTCATATGTCTCACCGGCCATTGTCACAGCAACATTGAATGAGAACTCCAGATCACAGGCATCCTGCAGCTTAATATTCTTATCTGCATAATCACTGACATCATCCTGAAGATCCTTTAAGTCATCACTTTCGTACATGCTCTTGTTCTCAACGCCTTCATACTTGAATGTTACATCATAGCCCTCATACGCATTGATCATATCTTCCAGTTCCTCCTTCCCAGGATCAAGGAACGGCGGGCAAAGTGCTGCAATCTTATCTACATCCTGCTCATCCATTGCTTCGATAAACTGCTGTGCAACAGCTTCCGGAGAATCTACGCCTCCTTTGGCGCCAAATCCACCCTTAAAAATCAGGAAAAATGCAACGGCAAGTACAACAACTGCGGCTGCAATAATACCAATAATCAACCCTTTCTTTGGCTTAGGTGCCGGTGCTGTCTGTCCACCAAATCCCGGCTGTCCGTATGGCTGTCCAGGCATCCCCTGTGCAGGCATTCCATTCATTCCCGGCTGTCCAGGCATCCCCTGTCCCGGCATTCCGTTCATCGCCGGCTGTCCCATTCCAAACTGTGGTGCTGCCTGCTGTGGATTCGGCTGTCCGGCATCCTGCTGACCATATGAATCGGTATCTGTTTTTAAAGATAACCCGGAATTATCACCCATGGTCTGGTTTGCATCAATCAAAACCGTTTTTTCATCATCGCCGTCCTCGCTGTTCAAAGAAGGCAGATCTGCGCCACACATTGCGCATTTTGTGAAGACATCATCATTCTGCGCTCCACACATTTCACATACTTTCATGCTTTTCCTCCTAATATAAATCCTCTCTTATATCGTAATTTTGATAAAAACTACTAAAATATATAATGTCATAAATATTTCAGGAAGTCAATCGGCATCTATACAATTTTCGTAAATTTGTTGTAAAGTCACGCAATCGTGCTATAATAAAAAGCACGAAAAAATAGAGAATAAGGAAGGCAGATTATTATCATGTACAATGTAGATTTTCATAAACCGATCCATGTATATTTTATGGGCATCGGCGGTATCAGCATGAGCGGACTTGCGGAGATTTTACTTCAGGAAGGTTTTACAGTTTCCGGTTCCGATATGAAAGAATCTGAAATCACGAACATCCTGAAAAGCCTTGGTGCCCGCGTCTTAATCGGACAAAAAGCAGAGAATATCTCCGATGATATAGATCTGGTTGTGTACACTGCAGCCATCCACGAGAGCAATCCGGAATTCATGGAAGTCAAACGACGTAACATCCCTATGCTGACACGAGCACAGCTCCTCGGTCAGATTATGCTCAACTACAAATACGGTGTCGCAGTCAGCGGTACACACGGCAAGACAACAACAACCTCTATGCTCTCTTATGTACTGCTCGAAGCACAGACTGACCCTACAATCTCAATCGGCGGTATGCTTGATGCGATCGGAGGCAACATCCGTGTCGGACATTCCGATTATTTCGTAACCGAAGCCTGTGAGTACACCAACAGCTACCACGCATTCCATCCATATATCAGCATCATCCTGAATGTGGATGCAGACCACCTCGACTTCTTCAGCGGCATCGAAGAAATCGCAGATTCTTTTAAGACATTTGCAGAGATTCTACCGGACAACGGTCTGCTCGTTGTAAACGGTGATATGAAATATTATGAACATGTAACAAAAGATCTGCATTGTAACATCATTACGTTCGGCATGAACGACGGAAACGACTACAGCGCCACCGATATCGTCTTTGACGAAGACGGTCACCCAACTTATACGCTGGTTGTAAAAGGAGAAAAACAGGATCGAATTGCACTTCACGCAACTGGCATCCACAATGTCATGAACTCCCTGTCTGTCATTGCAGTTGCAGATTTTCTCGGCATCGACCGCAGCTACACGATTACCGGTCTTGCACGCTGTTCCAGTGCGCACCGGCGTTTCGAGCACAAGGGCGTAACTGAAAACGGTGTTAAAATCGTCGATGACTATGCGCATCATCCAACCGAGATCGCAGCTACCCTTGCTGCTGCCAAGAATACACCGCACAACGAACTGTGGTGCATTTTCCAGCCACATACATACTCCAGAACAAAAGCACTTCTGGACGAATTCGGACAGGCACTTTCTGTCTGTGACCATGTTATCCTTGCCGATATTTATGCCGCCAGAGAGAAAGACACCGGAATGGTTTCTTCAAAGGACGTCTGCGACAAGATCAATGCAAATGGTGGTCATGCGATCTATCTTGGAGATTTTGACAGCATCACGGACTATGTGAAAAAAAATTGCAAAAAAAATGACTTGTTGATAACTATGGGCGCCGGAAATGTTGATTCTATCGGAAATGAACTCTTAAAAAAATAGTTATCCACATTATCCACAGACCTGTTTGGGGAAAATTTCCAAACAGGTCTTTTATTTTTTAGTTTACATAAATCTGACACAATTCACTCTGAAATGGCTTGATTCCGCACCCCGTTTTTTTATGGTAACTAATTGTCCACATTATCCACATTTTCCACATTTTTCGCATTTCCTCTCACCGAAAAGATGTTCGCTTGAATTTAATTTTCTTCATGCTATAATTTGAAATGCTCCGAATCGGAGTGATGAAGGGAAGGTTCAAAAAACTATGAAAAGTATTACGATTTCAACCGAAAATAGCGAGACTTATTCTTCAATCTCGAACTTTTTTATCGACTATTATATGACAGATGCAAATGGGGAGTTTGTAAAAGTATATCTGTATCTGATCCGCCTGCTGAACAGCAGACAGCAGATTTCCATTGCGGAAATTGCAGACCACTTCAACCTTCTGGAAAAAGATATCTGCCGGGCGATTAAGTACTGGGTATCGAAGGATGTATTGCGTCTGACATTTGATGGAAAAGGACAGCCGACGGGCATCGTGGTTCTTCCACTACATGCACCGGAACTAGAATTATCCACAGAACCGGATGCGTTTTCTCTGCTCCGTTCAGATGACTCATCCGACATTACAGAAACATCCAAAGCGGGAAATGATGTTTCCACACCGGAAATGATTGCAAACCCACGTCAGGCAGAGAAAGCCACTGCAAAGATCGTGCCGATCAATACTCCGGCCATGGAGCTTTCAGCCCCACAAAAACCGGCATTTACACAAAAAGATTTAGATAAACACTTGCATGATCAGGACTGGGAAGATATAGTATATCAGGTAGAGACATTATTTGGAAAACCGATCTCTGCGTCTGACACCCAGTCTCTGATGTACATCTACGATACTCTCGGATTCAGTGTCGATCTGTTTGAATACCTGATTGAATATTGCACAACCATGCGCAAGAAAAACTGCCGCTACTTGGAAGCAACGGCAATCGGATGGTATCAGGATGGTATCAAGACAAAAACACAGGCAAAAGAACAATACGCACTTATGAGTGGTGTCTGCCGCGTGTATTACAAGACTCTCGGTATCCGCCGCAGTGCACCGACAACTGTAGAACAGGAATTCTTTAAAACATGGACAAAAGACTATGGTTATAACGAAGCTTTTGTAGAAGAAGCCTGCAGACGTGCCTGCCTGCATTCGCAGAATCCGAACATCCAATATGTAAACGGTATTCTGACCAAATGGCATAACTCCGGGATTACGGATTTCTCCGGCATCGAGCAGGAAGATCTCTCCCACGCGGAGAATGTCAAGAATCAGAAAACCGCAACACCTGCCAAAAAAGGAAAGAATGCATTCACGAACTTTACGCAAAGCGACTTATCTTCGGAACTTGACGAGATGGAGAAGCTGTTCCACAAAGAGGTAAATGGTAAATGAATTTTGAGTTACTGAAAAAAGAGAATATCCTGCACGATTATGAACAGATCCGTCTGCGCAACAAACGGATCTTGCAGGACCGTCAGGATGAAATCTATGAGAAAATACCAGAGATAAAACATCTCCAACGGGAAAGTAAGCTATCTTATCTCGCACTCGCGAAGAAAAAAGCGATAGGGGAGCCTGTGAATACGGAAGACGTATCCAACCGGAACCGCGGATATTCCTCCCGTATTCAGGAATTACTGCTTATGCATGGCTATCCCGCAACCTATCTCGATCCGATCTATGACTGCCCGGTCTGCAAAGATCTTGCCTATGTAGACGGAAAAACATGTGCATGTTTCCAGCAGCACATTATTGATGCATTATACCGTCAATCCAACATGACCGGAATTTTAAATACAGAAAATTTTGATACATTTAATCCGGACTACTACAGCCGTACAATTCCGGACAACAAAAATTATGACGTCAGTCCTTATGACAATGCAAAAAACATTCTTCAACGTGTTCAAAGTTTTGTCCGGTCTTTTGCAACGCAGCCTTCCGGGCGCGGAAATCTGCTCTTATACGGAGATGCCGGACTCGGTAAGACCTTTCTGACGAACTGTATTGCAAAGGCACTTTTAGATGAAGGCCACACTATATTGTATCTGTCTGCAAACGATTTATTCCAGCAGGTATTCGAACAATATCTGATGAATAAAAAATTTGAACTTGAAGAATTATACAATTATATTTATAATAGCGAATTGTTGATAATCGATGATCTGGGTACAGAGATGCCTAACGCGTTTTTTTACTCCGAATTATTCGATGTCATCAACAAACGTGGACTTTCCGGAAAATCGACCGCAATCTCGACGAATCTTTCCCTGAAAGAATTGCAGGAACGGTATTCCGAGCGGATTATGTCCCGTATTGTAGAAAGTTACACCGTACTTCACCTGTACGGTGAAAACATAAGGTATCAAAAAAGAAAAAATCAATGATACAGGTTTCTTAGCTGTAATCACACTATGGAGGAAAAAATCATGCCAGATTCAAGTCATCTTATCACCGTCCCAGTTGGAAAGCTTGGAATTATTCCTTTGGAGAGCTGCAAGGCACTCGGCGAAAAAGTAGATAGCTACCTTGCACGCTGGAGAGCAGAACGCCACAACGAGCACAAGGACAACATTACGTTCGCAGGCTACGAAAAAGATTCTTATATTCTGAAATCTTCCTGCCCACGTTTCGGTTCCGGCGAAGCCAAGGGTACATTACAGGATTCTGTACGTGGTACAGATGTTTACATCATGGTCGATGTTGTAAATCATAGTATCGAGTACAAGATCTGTGGCAAACCAAATATGATGTCACCAGACGATCATTATTCAGATATGAAGCGTGTGATCGCTGCTATGGCCGGTAAAGCCAACCGTATTACTGTTATCATGCCTTTCATGTATGAGAGCCGTCAGCACAAACGCAGCAGCCGTGAATCACTGGACTGTGCAATTGCTCTGCAGGAATTAGTCGGTTTAGGTGTTGATAATATCATCACCTTTGATGCCCACGATCCTCGTGTACAGAATGCAATTCCATACAGCGGCTTCGAGAATATCATGCCAACCTACCAGTTCATCAAGACACTGCTCCGCACAACTCCGGATCTGACATTAGACAGTGATCATATGATGGTTATCAGCCCGGACGAAGGTGCCATGAACCGTGCGATCTATTTTGCAAATCATCTCGGTGTTGACGTTGGTATGTTCTACAAGCGACGTGATTATACAACAATCGTAAACGGTAAGAACCCAATCGTTGCTCATGAGTTCTTAGGTGACAGTGTTGAAGGTAAAGATGTTATCATCATCGATGATATGATTGCTTCCGGTGAAAGTATGCTGGATGTAGCTCGTCAGTTAAAGGCTCGTAAGGCAAGACGTGTTTACTGTCTCGCTACCTTCGGTCTGTTCACAGCCGGTCTGGATATCTTTGATCAGGCAAAAAAAGAAGGTACTATCGAGAAAGTTATCACCACAAACCTGACTTATCAGGATCCGGAGCTCTTCAAACATGACTGGTATGAGTCAGCAGACTTAAGCAAGTATATTGCAACTCTGATTGATCATCTGAACCACAACGCATCCATCAGCAGTCTGTTAGATCAGTCTGAGCGTATTCAGTCTCGAATTCAGGAGTACAAGGAGTTCGGAACAATCTCTGATAATTACAAAGCTCCAACAGTCTAAAGACTTAAAAATCAGATAGTATAAGACAATAAAAGGCACAATCCATTCTCTTGGATTGTGCCTTATTTGTATGCATCTGCTATGTAACTAATTCTGCAAAATCATTACTGTACATACACATAAACCTGAATCTGCTCATCGTTCAGATTGTTCGTAAATGTCAAAATCGCAGTTCCTTTCTTTCCCGGAATAACACGCAGACGTGCGACCGATGGGCCAACCGGTGATGTATCCCATGCAAAGCCCGCAACATCCTCATCGGAAGATGTCACACTGACTTCAATATCTCCAGAGATACATACACGAAGCACTGCTTCCTGCGGTGTCTGCGTCTCTGCAGCGCCTTCCTCTGTGCTCTCTCCCCGGACAGACGTGAATTTCAGGAAGGTATCACTGACAAACATATCTTCATACCCCTGTGAAGGAACCGCATCCGTAAAGCTCGCGAGTCCATCCATTGCTTCTTCTTTATCTTCCAGATCTGCGATCTGCTTCTTATAATTCTCTTCCTTTGTCTGATAATCTGTAATAGAAGATTTCAAAAGGTCGATTTCTGACTGCAACTCCGCTATCGCATCCTCCTGTTCCCGAATCTGAGAACGGAAATAATTGGCTGCAACATCACTTTCAGAAGCAATCATGTTTCGTTCGTCATTTGCCTTTTGCACTTTATTACTGAAATAGAAAAATCCAAATACCAGACCACTTGCCAAAAATATCATCAATGCGATTGATATACCGATATATAGCTTCGTGTTCCCACGCATCTTCTCACGTTCGTAATCTTCATCTTCAAGCGGTTTTCCACAACTGCAGCAATACAGCGCACCGTCTTCATTTTCTGCTTTACAATGCTTACAGATCATAATCTACGCAACTCCTATTTCTTATATAGAATCGTACGACATATTTCCTTTATGATACCCTTTTTTTCTCCTTTTGTCCAGATGAAATACATATCTGCCCATACCGAGCGCTTCATCCCGACACATCAATCTATCTTCTATTCACGCAGTCGTTCAAATGCGCGTGCCACATCCAGCACGCCCCATCCCCATGATGGATTTGGGTATGCAATATCCATAACCTTTGTTGCTCCGCGAATCAGAATCTGACGGATAACTTCTGTGTTCATGCCATAATTATTCCCCTGTATAACGCCCCATTGCAATAACAGTGCCGCTGCTCCGGCCGTAAGTGCTGCCGCAACACTCGTACCACTTCTCCGTACAAACAATGGTCTTTTTCCCGTGCCTCCGGCAAATACACCGGAAACCTGCACTGCCGGTGCCGCAAAATCCGGCTGAATCCTGCCCTTCCTCGTGTACCCCCGGCTTGACTCTAAATATAGAGAATTATCCAGATGATTATAGCCTGCCACAGTAATAGTACCCCGTGCATTTGCAGGCGCACATAGAATCACTTCCGGGTCCGGACGTGAAAACCGCGTTGCCCCGGTCAAAAACTGCCGGATTGGCAGCCACGCATCATACCCCGCCGGAAATCCATTGTAATTCTCTGTCACCTCGATTCTCCAGATGCCTGCAGCGGGACGTTCAAATCGCAACAAAACAAAAGGATCTCCGGAATTATTCTCCACCACCACGCTCTCTGCATACAACACGGTTCCTTCATAGAGATATGTGATCATCCCGGAAGAATCCCGGTTTGGCTGCAGCCGGTCAAACCGCTGTCCGGTCGGGGATTGTACGACAATCTGATACAGACTTGGCGCTCTGCCCCAGATCTCCATACAAAAACCGCTATTTTTTCCCTCCACATAGACTTCCATCACGCTTTGCACAGTCCGATCTCCCATAGCAGGCCGCGGTTCCGTGTGACCGGAAAAATGTCCCCCTGCCCCGAGTTCATTTCCCGCACTCCCCACAACACAGATTCCCGGCAATGTCACGATCGTATCCAGATACAGTTCCAGATTCAGATTCCCATTGTGGTCCCCCTGACTACTGCCAAGTCCCAGACAGATTACGAGCGGTCTTCCAAGTTCATATGCCTTGTTAATCAGGTACTTTACTCCCAGTATGATGTCCGCCTCCGAATAACACAAAACATCATCTGGTATCAGGAAGAATTCCCGCTGTCGTCTTTTGGCTGGTTTCAGTTTTACCATCAGAATCTCTGCCTCAGGCGCAACACCGGAAAACACTGTCTCCTCATCTGCATAGAGGTTTCCCGCTGATACAGACGCAAGAAATGTGCCATGTCCATTTTCATCCCTGCTTGGTACTATCTCATAGGGATTCTCCACTGATACAGCCTGATTCAACACCTGCTGCGTATATTCCCTGCCATATCCAAATATCGGCCGTGTATCCGCCAGCAAAGCATCCGGATCAAACTCCCGCACCCCTGCATCCATCCTTCCACGCATCCGTACATTCTGCGGTAACTCATATGCCTCCTGTGTCTGATCCCAGATTGCAGCGACACGGCAAGTCCCATCTGCGCGCCGAAACAACGGATTCGCAAAGTCAATCCCCGTATCGATAAACCCGATCAACACTTCTTCCCCATACAGAGATACCCCCGATAAGTTCCGCACAGAATTAACGCCGATTGCCTGTAATGCCGATGTATCCGTAAGACCAAAGCATTTCGGAATCCGGTCATACCCGATTCGAAACAATGTATCTGCGGCAAGTGATGTGCCGGCGCCATCATATGCACTTCGATAGCCAACCAGAAACTGACTGTTGATGATCGTGACACAATCCGGAGTCAGGATTTTCATCTCCCCCTCCAGGTTATTATCATATTTGACAAGGAAATCCAACACATCTTCGTCATAGACATACGCGCCACAGTCTGAATCATACAACCCTGTATCCATCCTGCCTCCTTACCACAAAAAACTCCCCTCAGCGCATTGTATGCTGAGGGGAGTTTAATTATACATCTTTCTTTTTATTCTTTTTTCTCTCCATCCATGTTATGAACATCAGCATTGTGATACCGAATATCGTAACAAACACACCCTTCGACAAAGCCGGAATGTGATACGTCATCTCAATCACATTTTCCCCTTCTACCAACGGGATTGAAGTCATCGCTGTCGCAAACGGCTGCACCGATGAGATTTCTTCTCCATTTCGTTTGATTGTCCAGCCATCTGAAACCGGAACAGACAGGAATAAGTTGTCGCCCGCCTTCGCATTCACTTTGCATGTGACATGCCCGTTTTCAATCGTAAGCGCCTGTACCTCATTTGCCCGAATCTTCTCAGAAGCTGCTGCAAGCGCATCCAGATTCAACGCATAAAACTGCTCATCTGCGATATTTACCAATCCTTGATTATCCGTATAGAACACAGCCACTTCCGTCTCTCCATGATCTACTTCAATATCAAACGCCCCACGTGTCAGCCATGCCGAATAATGGAAACCATTCGTACCTGCTTTGCCGACGATCGCATCGGTATAACCATATGTGCAAATATTCCCATAAAGCGCATAATTCCCCTCCGGCACTGTCAGATGATAAGTCCGTACATTTTCTTCCGTCTCTACCACCGGAGTCAGGCGGGTATATAACGTCTCCGTCTCTCCGGTCAATGCACTGTAAATGGCATTCTGATACTCAAATACATTCGTAAATCCCAACTCTCCCCGGTCTGTGTATGTGAATGCCATCGGAAGATAGTACGGATTTTCATATACAGATTTGCCATTTGCCTCTGCAATCGTGTCGATTCGTTCCAGTCCCGGATACTGCCGCTCTGCAATCACATATTTTACCCCCAGGAACGAATCCGATGGCAGGATGGAACCTGCAAGTGCATTCAGTCTAGCACCATGTGATGGATATCCAAGATGATCCAATAATTCAAGCTGCCGATTGTCCGGGCAGGATGTATAGCCTGTATTACTCCAGTAATTATATCCAAAGGATTCATCCAGATGGGCATTATTCCTCCTCTCGCTCGTCTGTGAGATACGATATGTTCCATCATCCAGCTTGCGCAAATCCGCGAGTTGCTCATCTAACGCCTCCACATAAGTCCGATAATGTATGCCCTCATCCAGCGAATAAATTCTTGCAAGATAGATTCCATTGATTCCAAGCTCGCTCAGCACAGACACCATCATTACAACTGCCAGAAGTTTCTTCCATTTTCCTTCCGCACGGAAATACAGATACACCGTAACGCCGGTCACAAGAATAAATGTAACTGTAAATATCCGCTGCAACGGTGAATACTCCTGACGAAAAGCCAGAGACAAACCATAGATTATCACATATCCAATCGCCACAAGGAAGTATCGAAGCTTCGTATCCGCTTTTGAAAACGACAATCCCGAGACAAATACCAGATACATGATAGATACATATGAATACCGGTACCAATAGCTTTCTGCTGTCTTGAGCAGGGAAAAAAGGAAATGTGTCGGTGAATAAAAGTACATGAAAACTGCAAACACCAATCCAATTGCAACGATACATTTTTCCCGACATTTATAATTCCGGTTAAAGAAGAAGGAAAGCACTCCTACCAGCACAAGACTTCCTGCAAAAAATGATACCTGTGATGGTGCACTCGTTCCACCTACCGTATAATTCCGAATCGGTGAAAACAGCTGCGCATTGAAAGTATCAGAAAGCATGCCCCAGTCAAATGCATTTCCGCGTCCATTTCGCAGATCAATAATCGATGGCAAAAACAGCACCGCACTGATGCATACACCAATCACCATCGCAACACCATACCGCACGACTGCAAGGATTGTCTCCTTCCATGTCACTTTCTCGTGACACATATGAATCAAATATTCTCCCAAGAAGAAAAATGCAGACCACAGACAATTAATGCCGCCCGTATACCAGTTAAATAATATCGAGAGTGCAACCGGAATGGCAAGTGGCGCTGTCTTCTTTTCCTCCACTAACCGATATACGCCAAGCAGAATCAAAGGTAACAGATACACGCCATCCATCCACATGATATTAGCGCCCTGTGCCAATGTATACTGCATCATACCATACGAACAGGCAAGCAGACAGGTCATCACCGGACGAATGCCGTCCTTGAATCGTACCTGCAGATAATAACAAGCGGTCGTTGACGCCAGTGAAAGTTTGATTGCCAGAAGCAGTGAAAAGAAATACTGGAACTGCGACTGCTTAAAAAATACAACCAGTACACTAAGCGGACTTGCCAGATAATACGAATAAATACCTATCGACGTATTTCCAAGCGTGTTCGACATACTGTATTTGAGGCTGTTCCTGCCAAGCAAAACATCCCGAAAATACGAAAAGAAATCCATATACTGGATATCCGCATCCTCCCATGCAAGCGTTCTCTCACCAAAAGGTACTACATGCATAACCGCATATATAATATACATACAAACAAATGTAATCAGAAAGGATATCATACACAGCAAAAAACGTTTCTTCCGGCTGTTTTGTCCTATCTGATTGATCTTCTCCCGCATCTTCATCATCCTGTGAAACTCCCTCCACGATATCTATATTTATATTTTTTGATTACTATCTCTTACAATGTCAATCTGTTTTATTTTACCATTCCATCCTGTATTGTGCAAGGAATCCACTTTCTTTTCCACATTCTTTTTTGTAAAGGCTCTACAAAACGGCTGTGGAAGGTTGCATTCTTCTTCTCCGAATGATAGAATCTTCTTATTATGAATATCTGGATAAATGCAGATCCCATTAAACCTGCAGACCTAAGAAGGAGAACCAACGTGAATACAAAGAAAATATCTATTATCGTGCCTTGCTACAACGAGGAAGCAGCAATTACCATCTTCCACCGGGAAACAACGGCTGTTATGCATACACTTGATTATGACTATGAATTGCTGTTCATCAACGATGGATCCGCTGATAACACATTATCAATCTTAAAGCAGCTCTGCACAGATGATCCGCATTCGAAATATATTTCTTTCTCCAGAAATTTCGGCAAAGAAGCTGCCATGTATGCCGGTTTCTGCAACGCCAGCGGAGATTATGTGGCTGTCATGGATGCTGATATGCAAGATCCCCCAAGTCTACTGCCAGAGATGATAACCTATCTTGAATCCGGCGAATATGACAGCGTTGCAACCCGCCGGGTAACACGCGAAGGTGAGCCACGTATCCGTTCCTGGTTTGCCCGCCAGTTCTACAAATTAATCAATCATATCTCAGAAGCAGACATCGTCGACGGGGCCAGAGATTTCCGTCTGATGAAACGCGAGATGGTCGACGCCATCGTCGCCATGTCCGAAAATAATCGATTTTCCAAAGGCATCTTCGGCTGGATTGGTTTCCGTACCTATTGGCTCCCATACAAAAATATCGAGCGTGTCGCCGGTGAAACCAAGTGGAACTTCTGGAAACTGTTCAAATATGCCATCAGTGGAATCGTGAACTTCTCCGAGGTACCGTTAAGCATTGCATCTTACTTTGGTTTTACGATGACCTTCATCGATTTTATCTTTATCGTGTTTATCATCGTTCGCAAACTCTGCTTCGGCGACCCGGTATCCGGCTGGGCATCCACGGCCTGCATCATTATCTTCATCGGTGCCGTTCAGTTGTTCTGCATGGGTGTCATGGGACAGTACATTGCAAAGACCTACACGGAATCCAAAAACCGGCCACACTATATTATTTCGGATTCGAATAAAGATGATGTGAAGAAAGTGAATTAATAAAAAACGCCTCCCTCTTTTTGATATAACTCGCAATGCCGGTGAATGTCAAAAAGAGGGAGATTTTTATGTTTTTCTCCATGTTATAATTCTTAATACAAATTTATCACAAAGGAGAACCTACTATGAATGATTTACAAATTTGCATCCAAAACTATTTGAATTACTGCAGGTATCAAAAACGATTAGATGAAAAAACCTTAAAAGCATACCGTATAGACTTACGACAATTTTGTGAACAAAGCCACAATTCCAATCCTATAGAACTTAACGCCACAATTATAGAAAATTATATCACAAAACTCCATCAACAATATGCGCCTAAAACTGTGAAGCGAAAGATTGCCTCATTAAAAGCACTCTTTCATTACATGGAATATCGTGAAATCATAAACCAAAATCCCTTTAATAAATTACAATTAAAATTTCGCGAACCGCTCATACTTCCCAAAACGGTTCCACTACACTCCATAGAATCATTATTAAATACAATGTATAAACAATATTACAATGCTGTCAGTAACTGTAAAAAAAGGAGGATTCTTCGCGATATCGCTGTCATAGAACTACTTTTTGCGACAGGAATCAGAATCTCAGAACTATGCACAATACCTTATATAAATATGGATCTTCAAAATAATGTCATTGTAATCAGAGGAAAAGGTGCAAAAGAACGACTAATACACATATGCGATACGCATGTCATTGCTGTAATAGACAGATACGCCGCTGAATATGCAACTGAAATCCACGCGTGCGGATACTTTTTTGTCAATAACACAGGAAACCGCTTATCCGACCAATCTGTACGTGATATGATAAATAAATATTGTCGTACTGCAAATATTCAACAGCATATCACTCCCCATATGTTCCGGCATTCTTTTGCCACATTACTTTTAGAAGAAAATGTAGATATCCGCTATATCCAAACCATGCTTGGGCATAGTTCTATACACGTTACAGAAATATATACTCACGTCAACATGTCTAAGCAAAAAGATATTCTGCAATCTAAACACCCGAGAAAAAAAATAAACATTTCTAATCAAATATAAACTAACGATTAACAGCCTTGAAGATTATTTCAAGGCTGTAATTATTTCTCCTGAAATCAGATCCAAGGATAATAAGAAATTATCCACCTTTAAATTGGATGAAAATATTTATTTTACTTACAAAT
>ERZ1026776.184-NODE-184-length-47505-cov-35.253783_pt1 | contig 47505 bp, 34 predicted proteins | sample MGYA00380125_ERZ1026776 | MGnify/ENA primary metagenome ERZ1026776 (study PRJEB33269, sample SAMEA4719761) | human gut metagenome | biome: human-associated habitat; feature: organic feature; material: feces | place: Cameroon | collected 2013-10 ...
AGAGTTTTATATCTGCAAAAGCCCTATTTTGTAGGGGTGGGAAACTTTAGTTACAATTTTCCGACAAAGGTAAGGAGAATATTTGAAACTATCAAGTTCATAATGGTTCATAAAGTAAAAAAGTTGCCTTGCGCTGGTTCACTGCTATTTTCCGAAGCCATCATTTCGGAAAATAAACAATATGAGAACGCATGACAAATCATAAAAAATAGTACTAAGAGAGGTCAACTAAAACCGTTAAACCACATAAGTTACAGAGAAAAAGCGATAAAAGCTAAGGTTGCTTAGGATATTTTTTGTATCTTTGTACCACCAAGGAACTACGTGATGGTTTAAGCCACCAACGTAAAAAAAGTTTGAGTTGGGCTTCGAGCCCAACCCAAACTTACCAAGGAAGCTACGCTCAGGATTGTCCCCCAACATGTTTCTTTGCTGAGACATGAAGGGCAACTTTATTTGTGACTATAGACAAAAGTAGTCAACAATAAATATGACTAAAATAAAGTAAGTCAACGTAAATTATAAATAAGTAACAACTGGGTCAACTCGTATTAAAAATAACGCTAAAAGTGGTCAACTAAAATCGTTAAACCACAATGAATTTGTTTCCGCATCCTTATCATTTCTCCGTTCAAAGACGTTGAACCGACATTCGAAGTCGTTGAACCGCCGTTCAAAGACGTTGAACGGACATTCAAAGACTATGAACGAAGATTACATAAGGACATACTAACACTTTCATAAGAATGTGAAAATCATCGACTTCGGACTATCAGACAGCGATGCATTCTTCATTCTCAAGCACCCTGCTGGCACTACAGGATTTATCGCACCAGAACAGTTCATGCCTGACGCAAAGGCAGAACCGAGGACTGATATCTTTTCCTTGGGAATGGTCATCGCAGAAATAGCCACATCTATCGGAGATAAAAAACTGGAGAGAATTGCTAAAATATGTACTACCCACAATCCCTTGCTGCGCCCAAGCAGCATTGAGATTCTGCGCAAAAGACTATTAGAAAAGCCTCAGAACCGAAATGTCATCATACTTCTTGGCTGCATAGTCTTTCTCTTGGCTGTAGCCATTGGCATATCCTACTATCATCGGCACCAAGTGACCAAACAAAAAGAAGCCACTATGGAGCAGTACCTCGAAGGAGATAGCGCTAACCATAGTGGCAACAAAGTTAGGGATGTTCAACTCTGGAATCCATATTAACTAATCATAAAATCCTGGCTGTTTGTACTCAATACCGAGTTCATCATCCACAGTGGCGATGACGCCCTGAATCTGACCCATGGCAAACATACGACCCAGAAGCGTGTAACCCGCATTGTGTCCGTGGTTACTCTCATCGAATACGCCGCCAGGCTCATCGGTGAAGGTCATACCATGGTCCACTCTCATAGGGAGACGACGACCCGAATTGCACTTGCCTTCCTGCTCTGCCTTCTCGAAGATGCGGCAAAGTTCGATGAGATGACCACGACCACCTAAGTGGGAAGCCTCTGTGAAGTTGCCATTAGGGAAGATATAGCAAGAACGCAGGTGAACGAAGTGAGTGCGATCGGCGAACTGCTTAGCCATAGCCACACAATCATTGTGTTCACCGGCAGAGAATGAACCAGCACAGAATGTCAAACCATTGTGCTTATTTGGCACAGCATCCAACATCCACTGAATATCCTCGGCACGTCCGATGATTCTTGGCAATCCGAATACTGGATAAGGAGGATCATCTGGGTGAACACACATATTGATATCGTATTCATCGCAGATAGGCATGATTGCCTCCAGCCAGTATTTCATATTCTCCTGCAACTTCTTCTTGTCAATGCCATCATAAAGTTTCAAGAGGTCGCGGAACTTCTGTACAGGAGCAGCATCACCCTCGCTGAAATTACCGGATACAAAACCCTGGGTCTTGATGATGATGTTCTCTACCAAAGCATGATCCTGCTCTGGCGTAGAAGTCTTCTTGATTTCATCAGCCTCTGCCACAAGGTCTCTACCCCACTTGTGTTCCTTAGAGAACTCAGCCCAATCTTCACGAGCGCCTTCACGCTGCAGGATATAGATATCGAAGTAGGCAAACTCGCCCCAGTTCATATAGAGGTTGTTGGCTCCGTTAGGATTGTCATGAGACAAATCGGTACGTGCCCAGTCTAAAACCGGCATGAAGTTGTAACAGATGCACTTGATGCCTTCCTCGCCCAGGTTGCGGAGACTCTCCTTGTAAACCTCAATCTGATGATCGCGGTCAGGACCACCATATTTCAGGGTTTCAACAACAGGCAAAGACTCTACCACGCTCCATTTCATACCATAAGACTCGATGTACTCCTTGAGTTCATGAATCTTCTCGCGTGTCCAAACCTCGCCCAGAGGAACATCGTGCAATGCGGTAACGATGCCCTCTACACCAATCTGCTTCAACTGTGCAAGAGTAATCTTATCCTTCTTGCCAAACCAGCGCCATGTTCTTTCCATATATATTATATAATGTATAAGTTTGAAAATGAATTATCTCGCAGAAACATACTTATGCAATGTCTGTCTTACTGCCCCCTTGCCGGCAAAGAGTTCCTTCACCATGCCTTCTATCTGTTCTCCGAAACCTGCTTCGTAGAGGTCGAGACCAAATACATCCTTACGGGTATAGAGATTCTTGAGACAAGAATAGTCCTGATCTGTCTTACCTACTTCCAGAGGAGCTACAATAGTCTGAAGTTCAGCCAACAATGGGTCGGAAGATGGCTCGAATGGTTTCAGATTGTCATCCAAGGCCTTGAGATAACGGGCGTAACCAGCTAATACCAATGGAATCAATACGAGATTACTCTTGTCGAGACCGCGGGCGATATACTTCTTGATGGTCTCACCGAAGCGGATAGAAAGTTTCTGACTGGTATCTGTAGCGATACGCTGAGGAGCATCTGGCATAAATGGGTTTGGCAGACGCTTGTTGATCACGGTGCCGATAAACTCGTATGGATTCAAGACTCCAGGGTCTGTTACCACAGGCATAGCCTCGATATAACCAATCTTCTGGATGAAGGCACGCAGGTCCTCATCAGCCATCTCGGCAGAAATCAAAGTATAGTCGAGCATGCAACCATAGATTGACATGGCTGTATGCAGTGGGTTCAGACAGGTGGTAACCTTCATGGTCTCTACCTCATCCACAGTCTTACGGGTGGTATAGAGTGCACCGCCCAACTCCAGTGGTGGACGACCATTGGTATAAGTATCCTCGCAAACGAGATACTGCACCTCCTCAGCATTCACAAAAGGAGCTGTAAAGGTATGCTTTTCGGTGATGATGGTTTCGTTGTCCTCGAAACCATCCTCGGCAAGCATCGCCTGCACTTTCTCATGAGGACGTGGAGTTATCTTATCTATCATAGACCAAGGGTAAGTAACCTTGCTGCTATCGTTGATATAATCCAGGAAACCAGCCTCTACGATACCGTCCTTTACCCAGTGCTCAGCATAAGCCTTCACACCAGCCTTTACATGATCGCCATTGTGAGAACAGTTGTCAGTAGATTGAAGGGTGACAGGCAACTTACCAGCCTTATATCTTTCATAAAGAAGGGCTGTCAACTTACCCATAGCAAAAACTGCGTCGAGACCACGAGCCAAATCGGCATCATTGAAAGAATATCCCTTCTCGGTGATAGTGAAAGTTACCATCTGCAGACTTGGAGCCTGGAAGATCTGAACCAAACGAGTCCAATCCTCAGCAAACTGCTTGTCGGCCTTGAGACTCTCTGTGATAGAAGCGATGACCTTCTTCTCAATAGTACCATTAGACTGGAGACTTACGAGAAGAGAGAGGTTATTGTAAGGACGATAAGCCTTATCGATAATTTCATAGTCAAAACTTTCAACCACGATGACACCACGGTCATACTTACCCGTGTTAAGTGCATCGTTGAGAATAGCGGCAGGGAACGCACGGAAAATGTTACCTGCGCCAAAGTGAACCCAAGTAGGCTCATCATGAGTCTTCTTGGCTACAGCAGCGATGTCATACTGAGGAAGCTGATAACCTTTCGCCTCCCATTCTTCAGCATTAAAATTGTTAGAAAGAATGTCGTTTAGTTTCATATTGAAATCCTTTTGATATTGTTTTATGTATATTTACTCCTATATATTATGTACCATATATGTAGATGAAAGACAGACCACCTAAAAAGGCCTTTTATTTCTCTAAAGCCTTCAGTTGCTTCTTCGGAGTTACACCGAGTTCTTTCAAACTTTCTACCCTTCGCATGACATTTCCAGCACCATCATAAAGTTGCTTTTTAGCCTTATCAAAGGTTCCAGAGAGTCTGGTAATTAAATCACCTATACTGGTAAAAGTATCTTCAAAGACAGCAACTTTATCATATAAATCGGCAGCAGTCTTAACAATTTTCTCCACGTTCTTATTCTGGCGATCATATTGCCAGAGATTATAAGCGAGTTGTAGCGCCATCAAGAGGTTGCTTGGAGAGATAATAATGATTTTCTTCTGATAAGCATAGCGACTCAACTCCGGTTGTTGTCTCATAGCAGCGATATAACTGGTTTCATTCGGAATAAACATCAGCACAAAACCGATGGCATCCTCTACCAGTTTGGAATAATCCTTCTCAGCCAATTCATCAATATGCTTGCGAACACTCTGTGCATGTGCCTTCATCAATCTTTCTCTCTCAGCATCATCCTCAGCAGCAAGGGCATCCGTATAGGCAGTAAGCGAAACCTTAGAGTCGATGACCACACTTCTTCCTTCAGGGAATCGGACGATGACATCCGGGCGGAAATTCTTGCCATTCTCGTCCTTGGTATTTTCCTGGATAAAGAACTCCTCGTCTTTTCTCAATCCGCTATTCTCCAAGATGGTTTCCAAGACCATTTCTCCCCAGTCACCCTGCATCTTACTATCACCCTTCAATGCCTTGGTGAGATTGGCTGCATCAGAACCAATCTTGGACGTTTGCTCTTTCAGGCTCAATACAGCCTGCTGCTGTTCCTGCTGAAAGAGTTTCATCGTAGCCTCGAAGGTATTCTGCAGTTCTTTCTTGTTTACTTCATTCTGCGTTTTGCTCTCCTCCACCGATTTTTTGAAATCAGCAAACTGTTCCTTGATCGGTTTCAGAAGTTCATCCATCTGCAGACGGTTGTTTTCCTGCAAAGCCGATTGCTTGGCAGCCAGTTGTTCCGCTGCCACCCGCTGCTGTTCGATATTCATCCGCTGCATCTCCTGCTTGAGGTTTTCGAGTTTCTGCGCCCACTGCTGGTCGCTCTCTGCCCGAAGTTTCGCAGCATACTGTCGCTCGTTCTCCATCTGAGTTTTTAAGGATTGAACCTCAGAAGCATGAGATTCTTTCATACCTTTCATCTCAGAAGCATGATGTAGTTTATCCTGCTCAATGTTAGCCGCCAGTACCTGCACTTTTGCTATCAGTTGTGTTTTTTCCTCTCCACCAGTTTTAGCTTCCATCAGCTTGCCAACAACAAATCCGATGACAAGTCCTATGATGATTCCGATTACTATCTCCATTGTTTTTGAATTTTTCTAAAAATCTGCTATTATTACGTTTTGCAAAAATAATGTTTTAAAAGCATAATGCCAAACTTCCAAGGAGATTCTTGTAGTTATTTAACTTATTCCTTACATCCACACTCACCTTGACTATTTCCCCTGGAGCGAACTGATTTTGGTTTACTTTTTATGCCTTGAATATTCTCTGCTGCACACTGCGCAACAGAACTTAAAGTTTAATTTTGCTGAAAAAATCTTGCACTTTAAAAGAAAAACTGTATTTTTGCAGCCATACAATTCATAAAACATAACGATTATGAAAAAAGAAATAAACAATTCTTTCGAGAATGTAGAGAAGAGAGCCAGCAAGCTGCCTTCTGAGTGTACCACCATCATCGTAGGCGAAGAGCAGAGTGCAGATGGCGCCAAATACCTTTGCCGTTCCAGCGACTTCGATGCGCTGATGGCCATCAACATCGAAGTACATGAGGATACAAAGTTTGGCTCTGAGGAATTTGTGGCAAAGGACAGCAAATTCCGCTGTCCACTGCCTAAGGAGGCTTTGGGATATACAGGATTGCCAGATTACCAATTCCCTGGCGAATGGGGAAGCGCAGGATTCAATACGGCTGGCGTGGGCATGAGTTCAACAGAGACCATCTTTTCAAGCGATAAAGCACTTGCCTTTGACCCATACGTGAAGAATGGACTTGCCGAGAACTGCACCTACAATATCGTTTTGCCATACGTTCACACCGCTCGTGAGGGAGCTGCACGCTTGGGCAAGCTCATCGAGCAATATGGTTCGGCAGAAGGATTCGGCATCGGATTCATCGACGACAAGGAGATATGGTATCTGGAGAATGCTTGCGGACATAAGTGGTTGGCTTGCCGTATGCCAAAGGACCAGTACTTCGTTACCGGTAACCAAAGCCGTTTCCGTGATTACGCACCAGAGGACAAGGAGAACTTCATGGCAGCACCCGACTTGATAGAGTTTGCCGAGAAGAATGGTCTTTACGATCCAAATGATGCCGAGGCAGAGAAAGACAAGCATGGTAAGGCGAAGTTCGATTTCCATAAGGCATACTCTCGTGATGAGGAACTCGACACCACCTATAACTATCCACGTGTATGGGGTTTACAGCAGATGTTCTCACCAGCCATCCAGAATGATGTCACTAAGAATACCTTCCCTGTCTTTGCCAAGGCTGCGCATAAGATCTCGCTCACCGACCTCCGCACCGCCTTCCGTTTCCATTATGACCATACCGATCATGATCCATATCTGCATGAGAATGGAAAAGAGCCTTATCGCCCAGTATCTATCTTCCGCACCACGCAGACCCACATCATCCAGGTAAGAGAGGATTTGCCTCATGCCATAGGTCACATCACCTACGTCGCATTCGGCATGGGTGACCTCAGCGTCTTCCTCCCACTCTACCAGGGAGTAAAAACCTTCCCTGAGCTTTACACCCATGTGGCTAATGGCAGATGCAAGGACAACAGTGCCTACTGGCGTTTCCGCAAGGTGATGACGCTCGGCATGACCGACTATAATGCCTTCGCTCCTATCATCAAGGATGCTTATGCCAAGTTGGAGGCTGAGAACGACCAACGTCAGAAGGAGATGGAAACAGAGTACTTGAAGCTTTACAAGGAGAGCCCGATAAAAGCCCAAGACCTCTTGCAGCACTTCTCAGATGGGGTTCTGAACCACGCCATCGAAGTGGCAGATGAATTGGTGGAAGAGCTCTTTACTCGACTCACGGAGAAGATTCAAAAGGAATACCTCTTCCACGGAGCATAAAGGAATACAAATGAGCATAAAAACGTAGTAAGCTTCATTCGCCACCGAAACTTACTTCAATCAACAACGAAGCCTGCTTCAACACGCATTGAAGCAGGCTTCATTATTTTCATATAAATATATTTTTCAAAGATGCCTCTTTATTTTTCGAAACGATTCTTGCAGGAAGCCTTGTAAAGCTTGGCTTTGAGGCTGGAAGAAGAAGAACTGAGCCTCATGTTCTCCTTGCTTCCACGGCTGTTCCATTCCATGTCTATGTTCATTCTGATAAAAAAATGAAAAACAAGTAGAATTATGAGATTAAATGAAATAAATGTTGTATTTTTGCATAAGATAAGCAGTATTCGGCAATTTGAAAACAGAATAAAGACATAAAGTATGATTAAAAGATTATTATCCTTCCTTGATGCTTCTCCAGTAAACTTTCTGGCAGTGAAGAATATCTCTGAAGAATTGGAGAAGAATGGTTTCCATCGCATCAACCCACAGGAGCCTTTGGGTAAGGTTGAGGCTGGCGACAAGTTCTTTGTTACCAAGAACGATTCCTCTATCTATGCTTTCCAAATCGGTAAGAAGTCATTGGCAGATGGCGGTTTCCACATGATTTGCGCTCACTGCGATTCTCCTACCTTCCGCATCAAGCCAAATGCAGAGATGCTTTGTGAGGGTGGCATCGTGAAACTAAATACCGAGGTGTATGGTGGTCCTATCATGTCAACCTGGTTCGACCGCCCTTTGACTTTAGCTGGTAGAGTGATTGTAAAAGGTGAGAACGCCATGAATCCTCAGACACTCCTTCTTCATATCCAGCGCCCATTGCTGCAAATCAGCAATCTTGCCATCCACTTCAACCGCCAGGTGAATGATGGTGTAAAATTGAGCAAGCAAAAGGATGTTCTCCCTATCCTGGGCATCATCAATGATGAACTGGAGAAGGGAAATCTCCTGATGAATGTAATTACAGGCGAACTGAATATCAAGAAAGAAGATATTCTCGACTTCGACCTCTATCTGGCTGATGCTACTCCTGCCTGCACCTTCGGTGTGCATCAGGAATTCATCTCTTCAGGAAGACTTGACGATCTGTCTATGTGCTGGGCAGGTGTAGAGGCGATGATTGCAGCAGATGCCACTTCATCATCTGATACTTCGGCATTTGAAACAACTCGCGTTCTCGCCATCTTCGACAATGAGGAAACAGGATCTCAGACCAAGCAGGGTGCCGGAAGTCCATTCCTCTCTCATATGCTCCAGCGCATTGCCCTTGCTCAGAGCGGCACAGAGGAGGCTTACTACCAGGCAGTAGAGCGTGCTTTCATGATTTCTGCTGATAATGCCCACGCTTGGCATCCTAATTATAGTGAGAAGTTCGACCCGACCAATCACCCAATGCTCGGTGGCGGTCCGGTCATCAAGTTCAATGCAGCACAAAAGTATGCAAGCGATGCTGTATCAGCAGCCATCTTTGCCAACATCTGCGATGCAGCCGGAGTACCATGCCAGCGATTTGTAAACCACAGTGATGTGGCTGGTGGAAGTACGCTTGGTAACATCCTCGCTTCTTCTATTCCTTTGAAGGGTGTAGATATGGGTAATGCCATTCTCGCCATGCACAGTTGTCGAGAAACAGGTAGCGTAATCGACCACGAGTATTGCGTGAAGGCTTTCACGAAGTTTTATCAGTTATAACAAAAAATCATCGGATTCTGCGGAATCCGATGATTTTTTTGTATAAACCTCTTTATAATGATTTCTCATACCCCTTGTTCTGCACCAACTTTTTATTCAATTCCATACATTTCTTAGGAATTGGGAAAACGGTGGTATAACCCGATGACTCACCAGCTAAAGGAATACGAAGATCATAGGCTGCAGTAAACTTTCCGAAACGGATAAGATCCTGACGACGCCAACCTTCCCACACCAATTCTAATAATCGTTCTTCCAGGATATTGTCGAGCGTAGCCTGTCGGTTTGGCATACCTACACGGGAACGAATCCTATTCAGTTCCACATTACCTTCTTCGCCATTACGAACCTTGGCCTCCGCTTTCATCAACAATACGTCTGCATAGCGGAAAAGAACGATGTCATTGCTCTGCAACTTACCATCCATATACGAAGTTCTATCCACTTCATATTTTGCCATTCTCGCTCCAGCCGTCTTGATATACTTGCTGTTGGTCAGGTTCTGAGCCACTTCGAAAGGCTGATATTCCAATGGCTTACCATTATCCATCAGAAGTTTTTCACCATCTACTTCCACCACACCTGCCACAAAGTTCATCCTGCAACGGGTATCTTCATCAGCTTCGCCATAGCGGTTTGCTTTCATGGTAGAGATTGTGGCGCAAGTACCATTCTCACTACCCCATCCCAAGGCTCCGCCATGTGTATAGTGATAAGAGCGGAAGAGATAATGGAACTGATTGGTATAGATATTCTTATCCATCGGAATCGTGAAGATATTCTCCTTCGATGTCTCATTATGCGTAGAGAAATTGAAAGCATCAACTTCTTCCAAATCATAACCTTCGCTCGCCAGTTTATCACAATAATAAATGCAGGTTTCCCAGGCATTCAACTTCATGCTGCGATGCTCGCTTGCCTTACCGCCTTTCAGAGAATAAGCCCCATCGGCTGTTTGCACCATAAAATAAATATCCTTACCCTTCGGACGCTTAGCATACCCCTCGGTCCAATCATCAAACATATATATTTCTGCATTCAAAGCCAACTTTGCCAAAAGGAAATTGACTACCGGCCGCGTCATCCTGCCATAATAATTTCCTTCCTTATTACTATGTTCTTCCGACAGATAAGGAAGTACCTGCTGTAGTTCACTGAAGATAAACCGGAAAGTTTCACTTCGCTCGCTCTGTGCCGACAGGTTCGTATCTGTCAAAGAGATATCTGACATTTTCGAGGCAGTTTGATAGATTTCTGATTCTCCCGAAGACAAGACAACAGGAATCCTGCCAAACATATCCATCGCCTCATAATACATCAAAGCCCTGATAGCCCTAACCTCAGCCTTGAATTTGTCTTTCTGGCTGGCAGTAAGCATGGAAGACTTGGCATCAATGATGTCAAGCGACTTATTAGCCAGAACTATCACTTTATAGAGATACTTCCAGGTATCATAGAGTGAAGCATCATCTTCAGTCCACCGATGCTGATACATGGCATTCCACAAACCACCATCATACCAGTCGCCGCCACGGATTGGAATGATAGCCTCATCAGTGGTCAGCGTATTATAATCGTAGATGCCGCGACAAGTTCCCTGAATACCTTCACTCTCGTTGGCGCCACCTATATAATTATAGAGTGAAGCTACGGCATTGGTATAAATCTCCGATGCAGAACCATAGATAGCATCCTCGTCGAGCTGATCTTTCGGATGCTCATTCAAACACGATGTCAATGCCAAGACTGCCATCAGAACAGATAATATTCTATATCGTTTCATACTCATCTATTATTAGAATTGAACACTTAGACCCAGCGAGAAGGTTCTGTAAAGAGGATAAGTCCGCTTATCATCTATACCCATCGTGCTGTTTACCACATAACTGTTGATCATCGGAGTCAATCCGCTGTAACTGGTGATTGTGGCAAGATTATTCACGCTCGCTGATACCCTGAGCGATTGTATCACCCCTTTCTTGATAGGAATGTCGTAGCCGAGGGTAAGATACTCGAAGTTGAGATAATCACCATTCTCCAGCCAATAATCAGAAACATTCTGATCTACGATATTCTTCTCTGGTGCCCCCTTCAGTACATTGTAATCCGGGAAACTCGACATATTGGTGTATGCCAATCCTGTGCCGTTGAAAATCTTATGTCCGAAAGCACCATTCATCTGCAGAGAGAGATACCAGTCGCGATAACGGAAACTGATATTGGAGCCCAACGTTACTTTAGGAGTAGCCTGTCCGGCAATATATCTATCGCCGCCATCACTCAAATCAACGGTTCCATTCTGATCCAGGTCTTCGATGTCATAACGATAATGTCCGTTGCCATCTTCCACGAGTCCCTTGCAATGAGGCAGATAGAACACACCAAGCGGCTGGCCCACAATCTGATAGACCACATTATTATAACCGCCATGCTGCCCGGCACCCGACAAGGCGCCCATCGCCGTCACATCAGCTGCCGACATCTGCATACCAGCATATTCACCGCTCAACGACAGGAGTTTATTCTTCTGCCAAGAGAGATTCATATTGATGTTCAGTTCCATGTCCTTCTTCTGGATAGGAGTGAAAGAAAAGCCTATCTCTAAACCCTGATTGCTCATCGAACCGATATTCGCCAACAGTTTATCGTAGGCGAATGGAGGTACAGGCACGTCATAGGCATAAAGCATATCCGTAGTCTTGGAATAGTAATATTCAGCCGTCAGAACCAGCCGGTTATTCCACAAGCCGAGGTCAGCACCCAGGTTCCAGGTAGCACGTGTTTCCCATTTCAAATCAGGATTGTTGTTGCTGATCATCCCCATCGTCACCGTAGGCGAACTGTTCACCGAAACAATGCCGTTCTGTCTCACCGTGTTCATCGTGGTATAAGCAGATATGCCACCAAGATTACCCGACCTACCATAGCCCGTGCGGAGTTTCAGCATCGTAATATCCTTGATATGACGGAGCCATTCTTCCTGTTTCATATCCCAGGAAAGAGAGATGGATGGGAAGAAACCCCAAGTATGATCATCGCCCACCATCGAAGAACCATCACCACGCATGGAAACCGAAAGGCTATATTTATTTAATAAGGTGTAGTCGATATTCCCCATCACAGAAGCTAAGGCCAGATCTTCATAGTTGCTATCCGTTCCTCCATAAGGACGAGAGGCGGCAGCACCTATATTGTGATAATACATCCCGTTGTTGGTAATTCCCTTGGCAGAAGTCCAGAAACCAGTTCGGATATTTTTCTGATATTCTGCGCCAAGCATCGCCTTGAGATTATGAATACCCCAGGAATGCTGATAGTTTAAGGAAACATTACCAAGCCATTCCTCACTCTTGAATTCACCACGATAGAGATTGCCCTGCGCCCAAACCCATGTAGGACAGAACTGATTATTTTCATTGGAAGCATAGCCGTATGCTCCGAATGCAGTGACATTCAGATAATTACAGATATCATATTTCAGCTTCAGATGACCATTGAAGTTCATATTCTTACTATCATTTCGCTCCTGCAGCAAGGCTCCTGGTGGATTCACCTGCGAAGCCGCTCCATTCTTTACCCAACTGCCATTCTCTCTATCGAATGGATAGGTAGGATTCATTGCATCGGCAGAATAAAAGAGCATCTGACTGTCAAAGATATCATTGTTCTTATATGAAGAACCAAATACACCGAAGTCGCCAGTCAGCCTATTATTAAATGCCTTCTGAGTGACATCAATCTTAGCCACTAAATTGCGATACCCCTTACTACGGATGATGGTATTATGATCAATATAACCAAAAGAAGCGCGATAGTTGCTCTGTGGATTTCCACCACTGAAAGCCAGATAATGGTTTTGGATATTTCCTGTTCGAGTGATAGCCTTTCGGAAGTTGGTATCATATCCCTTGTCATTATATTCCAATCCCAACTTCTGGGCAGCCGCAATATATTCAGCAGCATTGAGCATCTCCATACTTTTATACATAGCTTCGATGCCATAGCTACCCTCATAAGAGATCTGAAATCCCTTACCTGTACCCTTTTTGGTTTTCACCTGAATAACACCCGAAGCACCGCGCGAACCATAAAGTGCAGTTTCGCTGGCATTTTTCAGAACCGTAAAACTTTCTATATCCGCAGGATAAATTGTTGCAAGTGTAGCCACATCAGAGGTTACGCCATCAATAATAACAAGTGGTTCGTTACCTCCCATAATGGAAGTAGTACCTCTAACACGAACAGCGTTCAACATGGCGATACGGTCAAGTCCATTGGTTGTGACATTGACACCGGCTGTCTGTCCACTCAATGCATCGAGGGCATTGTGAAGTACGCCTTTCTTCAGGAGTTCAGGTTCCACCACGCTCACCGATCCCGACAGGCGTAAAGAGTCCAACCCCTCCATATTTACAAATTGGGCATGAATGGATTGGGGCAATAAAATCAGCGCTCCTACACCATAAAATATGAGTTTAAATTTCTGTTTCATAACCATATCTTCACTTTTGTTTAGGTTAATTCCATATTGGTTGCAAATATAATCAAAAATAGTGATAAACGCACAAAATCTTATAAAAACTTACGAAAAATTTTCAGGAAATAGAATCTGACTGGGAACTTACATCGAAAAGCCACAACCATATTGTCCACCCAACAGGTACCAAGCCCCTTGTCCTGTCACATAAAAAACGCAATCTCTAACTTTTTCAGAAACTTTTCCCCAAAATCTCTATCAGATATGAAAATAAAGTCGTAACTTTGCACTTGAGAATTTTAAAACAGATGATTATGAAGCAGGTAGAAGAAAGATACATCAGCTTGCTGACCGATTTCGATCGCCTCTTTGAGGAAGCCGAGATAGCCAAGTTTACTCCGCAGGAAATGAGGGAGTACGAGACCAGCAAGATGGCATATCGCGACATCAAGAATTCCGTAGACACAGCCAAGCGTGAAGGTATAGCTGAGGGTATGGAAAAGGGCATGAAGGAAGGCATGGAAAAGGGCATGAACCTGCGAAGCCTTGAGATTGCCAGAAAGATGCTGGCAAAGGGTTTGGATGAAGCATCGGTCATGGATATGACGGGGTTGACAGCAGAGGAGATAAAACTGCTGAAAGCGGAGATATAGATTACGAATATCACCATATAATCAAGGGTCTATACGCCACCTTTTCATCGTGGCATATAGACCACTCAACATTCAACAATCTTCAACATTATCGGAAATTCTATATTCTGTTTCCTGATTTTAGAAAAGTGTACGAGTTCATACACAATCTTAACTGGACTCATATTAGGCGACTGCTATCTGTTACAAATCCCAAGGCAAGAATGTGGTACTTGAGAAACGAATCTGAAGAGATGTGGAGTACATTTTGCATTCGTTGACCGCCAAAAGCACATCAAGACTGATACGGGCGATTTTTATATTGACCTTGTCTTCTACAATTTTAGGATGAAGCGCTTTGTCTTGTTTGAATTAAAGACACACTCACTGACGCATCAGGATGTCGGGCAGGTGCGTATGTATGACGACCTTGTAAAAGGCGAGGATGACAATCCAACTATTGGTGTTTTGCTTTGTACAGAAACTGACAACACTATTGCCAAATATTCTGTGCTTCATGAAAGTGAACAGCTTTTTGCAGCTAAATATATGTCTTTCATGCCTACAGAAGAGGAGCTTCGTCGTGAGATAGAAAAACAAAAACATTTCATTACGCTTTCAACTTAAACGAGTTTTCTATACTCATTATTTCATCGCTGAAAGTTGCATCGATTTTCAATCGCTCCTCCACTTTTGAACAACTGTGAATCACAGTACTATGATCTCTGTTTCCTACAAGCTTACCTATGCGTGAAGCAGGCATTTTGGTATATTTCTGTGCCAGATACATCGTCACCTGTCTTGCCACCACATAATCACGCTTACGGCTCTTACTGTTCACGGCTGCTGTAGTCACATTATAATGAGTACAAACCTTCTCTACGATATCATCTATCGTCAAAGGCTTGTCATCCACCTTCACGGCTCTCTTGATAACACGTTCTGCCAAGCGGATATCAATATTGCTGTTATACACAATGCTATAAGCCAGCAAACCATTGATGGCACCCTGCAAATCACGCACACTGCCATTACAGGTTTGAGCAATGAAACTAACTACCTCCTTGGAAATTTTCAAACCATCACGACGTATCTTATTGCTCAAGATATCTACACAGAGCTGCTCGTTCGGTTTTTCCAATTCACATACCAAACCACAAGAGAAACGCGTCAGAAGGCGATCTGGCACATCTTTCAAATCTACCGGAGGACGGTCACTTGCCAATATGATGCGCTTACCATTACGGAAGAGATGATTGAAGATATGGAAAAACGTATTCAATGTCTTTGCCTTGCCTGCCCAATCCTGAATATCATCAACGATCAGCATATCGATAGACTGATAGAAATTGATGAAATCATTGCTTGAATTGTGCAGAATAGCATCTGTATATTGCGTCTGAAAGAGACGGGCACTCACATAGAGCACGCGCTTTTGCGGATACATCTGCTTAGCCTTAACACCAATGGCATTGACCAAATGTGTCTTACCGCTACCAGACGGACCATAGATAAACATCGGATTAAACTGACTTGTATTAGGATGTTCTGCAATAGACAATCCCACAGAACGTGGAAGCTTATTACTTTCACCCTCCATGTAATTATTGAATGTCAACTTAGGATCAAGTTGGGTATCAATATCCTCCATTTGAGATTCTCCTGCTGCAGCAGTCTCGCTTCCTGCCTGAGCCTGATGACTCTTAGGACTCAAGTCATTAGCATCATCAGGATCTAAAGGCAAAGGTGTAGTACCACCAGGAGCATCCTTGACTACCACAACACGATAAGTCAGACGAATACCTTCACCAAAATTCTGGTGCAATACCTTGCTCAGTAAGTCCACGAAGTTTGCTTCCAAATACTCATAGAAGAAAGTACTCGGAACTCTAACCAGCAAAGTTTTCGTAGCCGGCTTATACGACTCGAAAACAATGGGTTTAAACCACGTATTGAAATGTTGCTCAGAGACATGCTGACGGATAAGCGTAAGACAATTGTCCCAAAGAGCTTTAGGACTTGCTAACATTATATCGATAATTGCTTTAAATTATTGCTCAAATTAGTGAAAGGCATCCCAAAAACGCCAAATTCACTGCAAAATTATAAAATAAAACGCAGACCACCAAATCTGATAATTTAATTTATTTTAATATAGTCTTATAACCTCTTAATTATCAGACACTTAATTAAGTTATCCACAATTTTCAGTTCTTTGACCTATTTTTAGGGTTAACTATCTGATGTAGAATAACTTAGAAGCTTTTCAAAGAAAAGAAAAGAAAAAGAGTGAAACAAAATCGTAACACCCTCGAAATAACTCACAAACAATCAGTTCGAAAGTTATTTCGAGGGCGTGAAACATTGTATCCACTTATTTAGACTATTTTTATTTAAGCACAGGCGGCTTTTTAAAGACATTCGCCTCTATTACTTGTCTTTTTTACCAAAAACAGAGAAGTGAACATAGCGCTTAGGATGCTGTTTCAAATCGATAACTAAAGAATCAGCATGGCGCATGGTCGAATTCATATTATCATAAAGTTGGGTATCATTCATCAGCAAGCCGAGAGTACCCTTGTTGCTGTTCAACTTTTCTGTAAATGCCTGTGTATTCTCCAATGTCTTGTTGACACGATCCAGCGTACCCTGTACATCCAAAGATGCCAGATTGGAAGTCAGCTTATTCGTATTATCCAAAACGCCATTGGCACGATTGATCATACCAGGAACCTGCTTGTTGAGACCTGCCATCAACGTATTCAACTCACGGGTAGAAACCGTAAGATTGCCCGTAATGGTTTGCACATTATGCAAAGAAGCAGCTAATGCAGGATCTGCCAAGAGCGCATTCAAGCTACCCAAGATAGAATCCAGTTTAGGGAGCATCTTCTCGATAGTAGGAACCATAGCCGAAACCTTGCCCAAAGCGCCCTCATTGACAGCTCCAGGTATAATGCCACCAGCCTCAATACGTTCACGAGGATTATTAGCCAACAAGATATTCACTTGCAAATTACCCATCAGGTCTTTCACAATTTCAGCCTGACTTCCCTTTGGAATGCGCAGATTTTTATCAATATCAGCCTTCACCTTGATAGGCCCAGACTGAGTATAGTCAAAATCCACAGCATCAACAGTTCCTACCTTATAACCATCAGCATAAATTGGCGTTGAAGCACCCAACCCCTGGATGTCGGAAAACGTCATATAATAATAGTTATTGGAAGAAAACAGATTGATTCCCTTCAGAAAATTAATTCCGAAGTACATAATCAAAATACCTACAATAGCCACAAGAGCTATTTTTATTTCCTTGGTAATTTTCATTCTCCTTTATTTTTTATTCTGTTTAAATTCTCGAATTGCCTGATTCACGTCGTACTTCTGTCCATCCTTAAAGGCGATGATAAATGCCTCAGGAAACTTATCCAACAAGGATTTACGAAGTCGGAAGATCTCATTATAATTAGCAGAAGAGCCCATCGTGTATTTCACCATACCTCCCTCCTGATAACTTGCATAACCGGTTTCTCCTTTGAAATGCGCATCACCAGCACGAAGCACACGGTTGCTCACTAAAATCTGCACTTTGAAGATTGGGGCATGAGCGTCTTTCTCTCCAACGGAAGTATCCCTTGCCTGCGACTGTCGTTTGGTTTCCTCTCGATGATAGGTATCTGGCACAATTTTTGGCATTTCACTGTCGTCTGCAGATGATGCCGCACGATAAGGCACAGAAACTCTTCTGTCATACTTGTTCTTATACTGTTCAAAACCGTGGAAGATAGCCTTAGCCACATCATCCACACGCGATTCATTATTGAGCAGTTCCTCCTCATCAGGGGTAGTGATAAAGCCTAACTCTATCAAACAGCTTGGCATAGAGGTCTCGCGAAGAACCAGGAATCCAGCTTGGTGAACGCCTTTATTCGGGCGGTTGGCCTCGTTGCAAACACTCTTTTGAATAGAACGGGCAATCTCAACACTGCGCTCCATATTCTTGCCTTGAATGAATTCAAAGATAATATAGCTTTCAGAAGACTTCGGGTCAAATCCCTGATAAGTCTGCTGATATCCCTTCTCCATGGAGATGACAGAGTTCTCTCGCATAGCCACATCCAGATTATCCTTGGCACGGTGCATACCCAAGGAATAGGTTTCAAAACCTCTGGCTATCTTACCACCAGGCAAGGCATTGGTGTGTACTGAAATAAACAGATCAGCACCAGCCTTATTGGCAATATTTGCTCTTTCCATCAACGGAATGAACACATCAGTCTTTCGGGTATAAATGACACGCACATCTGGCATGTTACGTTCTACATACTTACCAAAAGCCAATGCCACCCGCAGGTTTATATCTTTTTCTTTGGATCTGGCACCCATAGCACCCGCATCATGACCACCATGACCAGGGTCAATAACAAGCGTAAATCTATCATTGGCAGCAAAAGAATATGCCACCAACAAAAAGGACGCAACCAGCAAAAGAACGATCTTCTTCAACATACTATTTATTATGATTGTGCAAAATTAAGCATTTAATGGCAGAAAACCAAAAGATGCAACAAAGTTTTATTATTTATTAAGTGAACGCTCAAACAGAAACTCCACACCAGCTCCTTCACAATCGGCTCCCATAGGTGGGTTCTGCTTGATGATTTTCAGATGAATTTCTTCTATAGTTGGGAAACGGCGAAAAAGACGATCACCAATTCTGCCTCCTACTCTTTCTATCAATTGAGAAGGAACAGACATCTCCTGGGAAACCAACTGATAAACCTCTGCATAGTTCAAGGTATCATTGACATCATCACTCGTCAATGCATTCGTAACATCATATTTGATACGTAAACTTACAAGATAATCATTACCCGTTTTTCTTTCCTGTGGCAAAACACCATGAAAGGCATGAAACTTCAAGTCTTGCAAAAGGATATAGCTCTGACGTAAATTCATCATTGTTCTCCTCCATCATGCTGTTCATCACTACAAGAAGTTAGCTGTTCATCATCCTTCAAGTAATTTTTCAAGGCACGTTCTACACCCACCTTCCAGGTATTGATACTCTCAGAAGTGAGCTGCAACTGACTAACCAGTTTGATAACATGCTTGATAGGCATACGATAGCGCAACACACCGGAAATCAACTTGGCATAATTCCAATACTCCGGATTAAACTTCTCGCTCAATCCCTCCACGGTGATCTTATAACCACGCTTGTTGACAAACTGGAAATCATATCTCTTGCCTCCTTCACTGAGAACTGTCTTCACGATTTTACCTTTGGTGACAGATTTTGGCAACATGATGCCTTCCTCATCATCTTGCAAACCTGTGAATATCTCGTAAGGATGACCATTGAGCAAACCCACTAATGCCACCCATTTCTCCTTGTTATTCTGGAAACGGACAACATCACATTCCAATTCTCTTGGTCGCACCTCAACCACATCCGGTTGCATATTCTGAACATTGACAGAATCTCCGACTACCTTATGCAAACTGGCTTGCAGCTTACCCCAATCAACTTGCTGGTCTGCAAAACGGTTGCGCAGGTTCTCCAAACTGCTCTTCAAATCATCGACGAGTGCAAGTCGAGCCTCTTCAAAAGTCATATTTTCTGTATCAATCATATTAAACGTTTAATAATTTGGTGCAAAATTAAACTTTTTATTCTAAATGATGAAACGTTTTTGGAGATATTTCTTAAAAAGATAGCAGTATATGCCACTTTTTAGAAAACTTTATTTACCTTTGCAATAGAATAAGGAGGAAAACGATATTAAGAAACATCAAAAATAAAGAATATGGAATCAATTAAAAACAGAACAACCATTCGCAAATATTCCAACCGTGAAGTAAGCGATGAATTACTGAACCGGCTGATAGAAGAAGCTGAGCGTACCCCTACAATGGGCAATCTCCAGCTCTACAGTGTCGTCGTGACAAGAAGTGAAGAAGGCAAGAAAGCACTTGCCCCTGCACATTTCAACCAACCTATGGTGACAGATGCATCTGTTGTACTTACCATCTGCGCAGATTATCGACGTACAACCATCTGGGCAGAGAACCGCAAGGGCACCCCTGGTTATGACAATATCCTATCATTCATGAATGCGGCTACAGATGCTTTGCTTTTCACACAAACATTCTGTAACTTAGCCGAAGAAGAAGGATTAGGCACCTGTTTCTTGGGCACAACTATCTATATGCCTAAGATGATTATCGACACCTTGAAATTACCAAAGCTCGTAATGCCAGTAGCCACCATTACCTTGGGATGGCCTGACGAGCATCCAGCCAAGAGCGACAGACTCCCATTGCGTAGTATCATTCATCAGGAATCATACAGCGATTATACCCCAGAGAAGATAGATGATTTCTATGCAGAAAAGGAATCCTTGGAAGAAAACAAGGAATTTGTAAGAATCAACAACGTAGAAACACTCGCCCAGGTTTTCACAGACATCCGTTATACGAAAAAAGATTGTGAGGCCATGAGCATTGGTTTTATGGATGCGCTCAAGCAACAAGGTTTTGTAAAATAAAAACCGCACTCGGTGCATAATTCGCAAGATGTTGCCTGTCTTCATGAGAAAAAAGACAGGCACCCACTTTCATTTTTGCGTAGGCAGGGAAAAATTCGTCCTTGCCCACGCAAAAAAAAATGCCTGCCCAAGCGGAAGAAATATCCCCTTTAAGCAGAGCATGATTTTAACCCATAAACAGAAATCCCTGTTAAGGAAAAATCATTTCCTTAGCAGGGATTATTATTTTTACTTGATATCTTTCTCTAATTAGTCAACGACGATTGGCTTGTACTTTGGTACCAATGCCTTCATGATACACCAACCAACGAGATAAGCCACTGCACAGATGCAGAAGATAATCATATAACCAGCTGGCTTGCCATCAAAGCCCATGAAAGTAAAGGCAGCACCCTGACCTTCTGCATAGGTAAAGAGCATACCAGAACCCTTATTGATGAGGAAAGAACCTACACCACCTGCCATAGCACCAATACCAGTGATCGTTGCAACGGTAGATTTTGGGAACATATCACCAATGGTTGAATAAAGGTTGGCAGACCATGCCTGATGACCAGCACCTAAAAGACCGATAATGATAGCAGGCCACCATGCACTATACTCACCCATAGGCTGTGCTATCAGACCCAACAATGGGAAACATGCAAAGATCAACATCGCACGCATACGGCCGATATAAGGATTCATACCCTTCTTATCAACAAAGTAAGTTGGCAGATAACCACCACCGATACTCAAGATGGTAACAATCGCATAAAGGGTGAAAATCAAAGCAATACCCATGCTTGAGTCAGAAGAATAACCATACTGATCTGAGAAATAAGCTGGAGCCCAGAAAAGGAAGAACCACCATACACCATCAGTCAAGAACTTACCTGTGATAAAAGACCAAGTCTGACGGAAGGTAAAGCACTTCAAGAAACCGATAGTCTTCTCTTCTTCCTCATCACCTGCAGTCTTTTCAGCCTCAACCTGCTCAGCTTCCTCATCCTGATTGATATAAGTAAGCTCAGAGTTATTGACATACTTGCTCTTGGATGGTTTGTCATAGAGCCATACCCAAAGACCCATCCAGACATAACCGAGCACACCGATAATGATGAAAGCCCACTCCCAACCCATGGCGCGAGCCAAGAGAGGAATAGTAGCTGGAGCTGCCAATGCACCTACAGAAGCACCACTATTGAAAATGGCTGTAGAGAAAGCACGGTCCTTCTTTGGAAAATACTCTGCTGTTACCTTGATAGCTGCAGGGAAGTTACCAGCCTCACCAACGGCAAGAATCAAACGGCAGGAAAGGAAAAGCCATACACTGATAGTGGCAATAGCAACTGCTGCATCACTACCAGCCTGAACCAGGCGCAAAGCTTCAATAGAATCATAGCCTTCTACCTGCATAGCTACCCAACCGCAACCTGCATGCATCACAGCACCTGTTGACCATACGAAGATGGCGATGAGGTAACCTTTCTTAGTACCCATCCAATCCACAAACTTACCTGCAAAAAGATTTGCAATGGCATAGAAAATGGAGAAGAGACCGGTAATCGTACCATAGTCATCATCAGTCCAGTGGAACTCTGGAGCGATAAAATCTTTCCATGTTAATGACAAGACCTGACGGTCCATGTAATTCACGGTGGTTGCCAAGAAAAGCAACGCACAAATGACCCAGCGGAAGTTGGACATCTTACTTGTTTTAATAGCGTTCATACTTATTATAGAGTCTGTTTAAAATTAGCGTTTAAATGAGAACGAAAAATCTCTTGTGGACAAATGATGCCCACAAGAGGATTATTTTCATATTATTTCATCTCAGGAATTTTAACTACCTGCATATCATTATAGATCAGGTTCTCACCAGCCATACCCCAGATAAAGGTATAGTTGCTTGTACCAGCTGCGCAGTGAATAGACCACTCTGGAGCAATCACAGCCTGCTCGTTGTTCAACCAGATAGGACGAGTCTCCTGTGGCTCACCCATTACATGGAGAATCTTCTGACCCTCTGGTACATTGTAATAGAGATATGTCTCCATACGACGGAGGTGAGTATGAGCTGGCATGGTGTTCCATACAGAACCCTCTTTCAACTCAGTTACACCCATCTGCAACTGGCATGTACGTACACCAGCAACACCATCGATAATCAACTGATGGATAACGCGGTCATTACTTTCCTTCAAGCTACCTGCCTTGATGTTGTTAGCATCCTTCAATGTTACCTTCTTAGTAGGGAAGGTCTGATGTGCGCAAGCACTGTTCATATAGAACTTAGCTGGCTTATTGGCATCCTTGCTGGCTACTTCAATATTCTTGGCGCCACGACCTACATAGAGAGCCTCCTGGAAACCGAGCGTATATTTCTTGCCATCTACAGTAACAGTACCCTCACCACCGATATTGATGATACCCAACTCACGGTTATCGAGCAGGTTCTTCTGATCGTTTGGCTTGTCTGTATAAAGAGGAGCGATAGAAGTCAACTTCAAAGGAGCTGTTGTTGGCTGTGCGCCACCAATCAGGAAACGGTCAAACATTGTGTAAGTCCAGTTTACCTCACCTGGAGCAAAAACCTTCTCGATGGCAAACTCACCACGAAGACGGTCTGTTGTGTAATGCTTTGCATCCATTGGGTTGCTTGCATAACGAACATTGTAATTAGTGTAAGCATTTTCTGCCTTCACTTCATAAGCACTCTTGCAGCACTGTGCAAAACCAGCACCAGCAACGAGCAACATTGCAAATGATAATAATACCTTCTTCATTACTAAAATCTTTATATTATTTTTTATTTTTCAGAATTATTTCTATCTTTCTGTTTATTTCTGCAAATCCTCAGCAGCCTTCTTCTCTTCTTTCACGATGCGCTGACGGTTGATAATCATCAAAGCTACAGTGATGACTGTGAGTACACCCATACCGATGTATGAAAGTTTCACACCTCTATAGATAATCCATCCGAAGAGAGATGAGGCAAAGTCGAGAGCACCGCCAGAGAAACCAGCAGGAATGTGAGCTGCATTATCACCTGTAGCTGCATATACCTGATTGGCAGCCAAAGTAAAGTCAGGAGCCATATCGGTTACAAAATAAAGACCGATTACCAGAGCAAAGAGACCGATAATAAGGGTCTTTACTACATTACCTTTGGTAAAAGGCAATATCATTGGGAAGAGGTAGAACATACCTGCCAAAGATGCCAATGGCAAGAACTGGTTGCCAGGCAAGAATACTGCGATAGCCAAGATAGCAGGAATCAAGATGACAGATACGACCAATGTTGTAGGATGACCGATAACAAGAGCAGGACTCATACCGATATGTACCTTCTTACCATTGAACTTAGACTTCACCAATTCCTGAGTCTTTTCTGAGATAGGCTTCAAACCTTCAATAAACAAAGAGGTAATACGTGGAATCAGTTCCATCACCGCTCCCATGGTAACACCTAAGAACAATATCTTCTTAATATCAAGCTGCGCAGCCCAACCGATCAGGGCACCAACGATGACACCGAGAACCAATGGTTCACCTAATACACCAAACTTCTTCTTCAAGCCCTCTGCATCGATATCCAACTTAGAGAATCCTGGAATCATATCCAGAAGTTTGTTGAAACCGATAGCCAAAGGCATAAAACTCTGGCAGAAAGGCTGAGGAATAGAGATACCATCCAAATCATAATATTTCTGGAATTTCTCTGCTGTCAAGTCTGCACAGATCAGAGTAATGATGTAGCAAACGATTGCTGCGAAATAACCCCACAACAAACTTTGACCCATCACGAAGTAAGCTACCGCACCGATGAAAGCAAAGTGCCAGTAGTTCCAGAGGTCAATATTGACCGTACGGGTTGTCTTGGTAATCAACATCAGAAAATTGACACCCAGGCAGATAGGGATAATCAATGCACCCACCGCAGTATTATAGGCAACTGCTGCAGCAGCAGGCCAACCCATATCGAATACATTTAACTGCAGATGATAAAGGTCGGAAATTGCTTTCAATGGGTCATTGAAGTTAGTTGTCAACAAAGCAGTAACAACACCCAAGCCTACGAAACCCACGCCTACGAAGAGTCCCGACTTCAGTGCCTTACCGAATTTCATGCCAATACACAAGCCGATGATGGTAAAGATGATTGGCATCATCACACTCGCGCCTAAGCTAATGATATAGCTAAATACCTGTTCCATTTTAAATTTTAATGAATGTTAGTTATTAAATTTGGGCACCCATATAAAGGTGCAACATTGATTTGTTTCAAGTTTTATGGGCACAAAGATACGCTTTTTTCTTTAAATTCAATACGTTTTCATTAAAAATATTACTTAAAAAAGAATCCCACCCGATATTTTCGGATGGGATTGATATGATTTTGTACATTTTCAACAGATTTTCGCCTCTGTTTAATCCTGATAATACACTCTCTTCACACGATTACTGATAGTAGTCAGCACCTCATAAGGTATCGTGTCGAGAATATCACTGAGCGTTTGCACTGGCAATTGCTCTCCAAAGATTTCCACACTGTCACCTTCCTTGCAATCTATGCCTGTCACATCAATCATGGCTACGTCCATACAGATGTTACCTACATACTCTGCTTTCTGACCATTCACCAGACAATAAGCATGACGGTTGCCGAGATGACGGTTCAAACCATCAGCATAACCGATTGGGATAGCTGCTATCACACTGTCCTTATCCAGAATGGTCCTGCGACTGTAGCCGATACTCTCCCCTGCCTTGATGTGATGCATCTGCAGGATAGTCGTCTTCAGGGTACTTACACAGTTGATGGTCTTGTTGTTGCGGGAATTGATACCATAAAGTCCTAATCCCAAGCGACACATATCCAACTGTCTGTCAGGGAAATGCTCTATACCTGCAGAATTGCAGATATGGCGCAATATCTTATGATCGAAGGCAGCCTGCAACTGCTTGCTACCCTTATCAAACAATGCGAACTGCTGGGCGGAGAACGCATCGAAAGAATCATCATCACTACCTACAAAATGCGAGAACACACTTCGTGGTATGATGGCATTCTGATGTTTCAGTCGTGCTATCAATTCCTCCATATCATTTTCCGGATCAAAGCCCAGACGGTGCATACCAGTATCCAACTTGATATGTACAGGGAAACCAGTAACACCTTCTTTTTCTGCAGCCTTGATCAGTGCGTCCAGAATACGGAAAGAATAAACCTCTGGTTCCAAATCATAGTCGAACATGGTCTTGAAGGCTGTCATCTCCGGATTCATAATCATGATATTGCTCGTAATACCATTCTTGCGAAGCGTAACACCTTCATCGGCTACTGCTACGGCAAGATAATCCACACGATGATCCTGCAATGTCTTGGCGATTTCTACCGCTCCGGCTCCATAACCATCCGCCTTGATCATGCATACCAACTTGGTCTCTGGTTTCATGAACGAACGGTAATAGTTCAGATTGGCCACTACTGCATTCAGATTTACCTCCAATGTGGTTTCATGCACCTTTTTCACGAGTAATTCAGTCAACTGGTCAAAGCCAAACTGGCGGGCACCCTTCAGCAGGATGACCTCATCGCGCAAGGAAGCGAACACCTCACTCTTGATAAAGTCCTCAATATTACGGAAGAAGAATTTCTCTGAAATCTGAATCTCATCACTCTGTTCATACAACTGCGGACCGACACCGATGAATTTGACCACACCACGCTTACGGCATAAGTCAGAGACCTCTTTGTACAAGTTCTTTGGATTTTCACCGCTCTGGAAGATATCACTGAGTATCAACGTATGACGGCGACCTTTATGATCTGGACGGCGACTCATAAAGTCGAGAGCAATATCGAGTGAATTGATGTCTGAGTTGTAACTGTCATTGATCAAAGTACAACCATGCTGTCCTTCCTTGACCTCCAATCGCATAGCTACCGGTTCAAGAAGTGACATACGCTTATCCACTTCCTCTGCAGTCAACCCCAACTTACGGGAAACAACTGCCGCTATAATAGAATTGGTGACAGAAGCCTCATCAATAAAAGGTAGAGAATAGCTATCCTCTTCACCTTTATATATATAGGTAATAATAGACAGATTACCCTTCTTCTCTATATTTTTTACATAGAAAGGAGCAGCAGAATCCTTCAAGGACCAATACAGTTTTTCACCCTTGTAATCATGATATTCGCCTACCACCCTGGCAACAATTTCATCATCACCATTATAGACGATAGTTTCTGCATCATGGAAAAGAATGATCTTCTCACGACACTTAGCCTCCAAAGACTCGAAATTCTCCTGATGCGCAGAACCCAAATAAGTAAGCACGGCTATCGTTGGCTGAATGATGTCACGAAGAGCAAGCATCTCGCCAGGCTGACTGATACCAGCTTCAAAGACACCAACCTCAGTCTGCTCGTTCATCAACCAGACAGACAAAGGCACACCTATCTGAGAATTGTAGCTGCGCGGACTGCGGGTGACAAACATATTTGGAGAAAGCAACTGATGAAGCCATTCCTTGACCATAGTCTTACCATTGGAACCAGTAATGCCCACGATCGGAATATTAAATTCATCACGATGGCGCTCTGCCAGACGCTGGAGAGCTTCCAGCGTATTAACCACCTTCAAGAAATTAGCTTCCGGATAGTCAGAAGCATACCCTTTAGGCACATTAGTAACTACGAAATTTCTAACACCACGACGGTACAACTCAGGAATGTAGTTGTGACCATCATTACGCTCTGACTTCAAGGCGAAGAACAGAGTTTCCTCTGGGAAACAGAGTGAACGGCTATCGGTCAAGATGAAACCGATATTCGTATCCTTGTCTCCATAGCGACGCGCACCTATCAGTGTGGTTACCTTTTCGATAGTATAAGTCATTATCTTACTTTTTAAAATATTCTATATGAGATCGTCATGTCATTTCCCCAACTGGTACTTTTCCATGAATTTCCGTTCTTTTTCCTGTGCATTGGCAAGAAACGTCTTGTATTCCTCACTCTCCGGATTGAAAGGTCGGTGTCCAAGGGCTTCCCGGATAGGTTTCCATTCCTCTAAAAAGTCCTCGGCAATCTTGCCAAAGTAAGCCATTTGGAACTTCTGCCAGATATATTCCACGGCCAGTTCGCTCGGATGAAGCATATCTTCCTTGTAAAAGCGATAATCTCTCAGTTCGTCACAGAGAATTTCGTAGGCAGGGAAATAGCGCACCACTTCTGGAAAGCGCTGGCAAAGTATATCTGCCGCTAAAAGAAGCGTGGCCTTGGAAAGTTGACTGCCATGGAATCCATATTTCTGGTAACGGATAGGACTCACCGTCACGATGATGTGTCTGACTCCTTGACCGAGCAATGCCAACACCGCCTTGGAAAGTTCTACCACGCATTCACCCACAGTCAGTTCCTTTTCCTCAAACAGGCGTTGCGGACGCTTCTGGCAGTTATCCACCACTTCTCCCGTCTCCTTCAGGATATATACATGATTGGTTCCAAGCGTAAAGACAGCCACATCCACCTTTCGATCTTGGTTCTGGTATTCTGCGCCTGCCTTCAAACCAGTGGTACAAGGTTCCCCCTTGAGATACCGCTCCACGGAGTGATATACGCTCGTAGGATTGTACATGACTCCGTATGGATTGACCATGGCACGGAAGCGATTCTCGACAAAACGATTGCCGAGATGATCCGCAAAACAACTGCCCACGAAAAGCAGTCTGTCAGAAGGCTGTATCTCAAAGTCAGCCTTTTCTATATTCACTTCCGTTCTAAAGTCCATATTGCTTATTTTTCTGTTACTTTATTTTTCTTCCATTCGAAGAACAAACCTGCGAGCAAGAGAATCAACAGTACGCCGTAGCCAACATAAGCAATGGTCTCTGTTGTCTTCAGGGATGTAGGGTGGAAATCAAGTACCACCTTGTGAGTTCCCGGTTTTACATTCAGGGCACGCAAGATATAATTCACTCTGCCCAATTCTGCAGGCTGTCCGTCTATCGTAGCCGTCCAACCAGGATAATATATTTCAGAGAACACGATGACACCACCCTTGTTGGAAGTAACCTCATAAGTCAGATTATTTGGCTTATATTGAGTCATCTTCACAATAGAAGTATCATCCTGAGGGAGACTTTCACCGAGTTGCTGCTTGAACTTCGCATCAGCCACGGCTTCATGTCGCAAGTTGATCTTTCCTACCTTATCAATCTCCTCATTGGCATTTTCTGCATAGCTTACCTTATCTACAAACCAAGCATTGCCATAAGCATAAAGATTCTGTACAGGAACCGTCTGTCCACCCTGCAAAGGCATGATGAAGTACTTCGTGTTGAGCATATTGAGCACAGGGAATATGCTGTCGCCATTCACCTTCGTCATATCACCACCAGCCTCAGCTACGGCCTTCATCGCCTTCTGCATCTCTGGAGAGATATAAGCTTCTATCATCTCCGCATAACGACGGAGTTTGGCTGGATGATAACCACCAACGCTCTTATGATAATATGAAGTTTCGTTCTCATTGAAGGTATTGGATGCCATATTGAGTACACGATAATCAAGCGACTTGTCTCTGCAGATCATCTTATCGGTCTCAGTCATTTGCTGTGGAGTATCACGCACGCTCTTCTCCACGAACATATCATCATAGAGATAACGCTTGTTGACCATCCACATATCTACCAGACAGAGTACAGCAATACCAGCAATCATAAACTCCTTGCCCAACTTCTTCATCTTATAAAGGAAGAGGAAGGCAGAGCCAATGACGATAACCCAGAAAGAACGCCAGCAATCGGAAGTGAAGATTCCCTTTCTGATTTCAGTCAGATTGCTGATGATTGGTCCCTGGTATTCTGCAGGAAGCTGCTGCAAAGCCTGAAGTTCCTGAGCAGACACGAAATCTGGGAAGAACAGACCTGGTGCCAAGGCAAAGAGGAGACAGAAACCTGCTGTCAGTCCGAAACTTGCATAAACGAGTTTGGCCTTGGTAGTCAATATTTCCGGTTCATCCACAATCTTCTTGAGTGCCATCATCGCCAACAGAGGAATGGTAAACTCAGCAATCACAAGGATGGAAGCCACCGTCCTAAATTTGGCATACATCGGAACGTAATCCAAGAAGAAATCCGTAAACGGCATGAAGTTTCTACCCCATGAGAGAAGTACACTGAGGATGGTCGCCGCCAACAAAGCCCACTTCATCGGCCCCTTCACAATGAATAAGCCCAAGATGAAGAGCATACAGACGAAAGCGCCTACATATACAGGACCGCTTGTTCCAGGCTGGTTGCCCCAATACTGTCCGAGTTGCTGATAAATCTGTACAAAGTTAGGATCCGCTTTTTCCATTGCCTTCGTGTTCTGTGCCAAAGGAACAGAAGCACCACCCTTTGCATCCGGAATCATGAGCGTCCAAGTCTCGTCAATACCATAACTCCACTGGGTAATATAGTCTCTATCCAAACCGCTATTGGTCTGATTGGCAGCGTTTTTCTTCACCAGTTCACTCTTTCCACGCATAGACTCCTGACCATACTGCCAAGTATGATACAGGTTGGAAAGGTTGAGCGATATACCGATGGCTGCACCCACGATACAAGCAGCAGTAGCCTTACCGAAGCGAGCCATTTCCTTCTTCTTATAGGCATCCCACAAGAATGCGAGAAGCACAAAGAAGATAATAAAGAGGTAATAATAAGTCATCTGCACGTGGTTGGCATTGACTTCAAAGGCTGCAAAGATAGCTGTAACGAGCAATCCCCACAAATATTTACCACGATAAGCCAATACGACACCTGCAATCATAGGAGGCAAATAAGCCAAAGCCATCACTTTCCAAATATGTCCGGCAGCAATGATGATGAAGAAATAGGACGAAAAAGCCCAGATGATAGAGCCCAATGCTGCTAATGACTGACGGAAATTAAAGGCTCTCAACAGGATATAGAATCCTAAGAGGTATGCAAAAACATACCATACATAATCAGGCAACCAAAGATGGTAGGCATTGACAGCCTGCTGCAAAACAGTGCCACTCTCATAAGATGGTGACATCTGATAAGTTGGCATTCCACCAAAAACAGAGTTTGTCCAACGGGTCACCTCGCCAGTCTGTTGCTGGAAAAGTTCCTTTTCATGTCCCAGTCCCTTGCCTGCTGCTGCATCATGACGGAACAGGATGCGCCCGTCCATGTCAGCTGGCATGAAATACACAAAGGAGATAACTGCAAATACAATTACTACCAGAATATCCAGTAGATACTTCTTCAAAAATTTCATTATTCTTATAAACGTTTATAATTTTGGGGCAAAGATAATGCAAATCGCAGACAATACAAAATATAAAACGAAAAATTATGTTTTTTTTGTTGAGATTCAGACCGAGTATAAACAGAAAAGGAGAATTTCGCCCTATATGTCGAAATTCTCCTTTTCTGAATAACAGGGATAAGCAACCCATTTCAGAGTAATTGCAAGATTGGTATCATCCTCTAAACTACTTCAATTTATCTTCCAAATAAGAATGCGCCTTGTCTGGATTGCTTGTATATAGTAGTATGTTTCCGTCTGGGTCGATGACCACAAGGGATGGGATAAACTTTATATAATAACCATCCGTTAATGCCTTCATTGAAGACTGCGGTACCTGATACTGTTGCCAAGGCATATTTTCCTCTTCCATTGCCTTTTCCCAGTCCTGACGTTTTTTATCTACGGATATACTGATGATATTAAGTTTGTCACCTAATTTCTTATACAACTGTTTTACGCTTGGAATGGCAGCACGGCAAGGTCCACACCAAGATGCCCAGAAATCGATAAAGTTGTACTTACCAGGTAAAACAACATCGGCTAAGTTGACAGTCTTTCCGTCTGGTGTTTCGAGTACAAGATTTTTGTAATGAGAACCTTTGATATAAGCCTTCATCTGTTTTACTGTTTTACAAAATTCAGCGTAACGTCCCTGGTCATAATTATGAATATAGGTAGTCAACCAGTTATCGTATTGATCTGCAGAAAAAGCAAACGGCTTATCCATTTTGGCACAAAGCAACAAGAGGCTTATCGCATAATCAGGATGAGTACCTATGAATTCATCCGTTAACTTTTCCAAATTACTTTCCTCTCCGTCCAAAAGAGGCTTCAGGCGTTTAAGAGCAAGAGTATCTGGTCCACCCTCTTTTTTTTCACGAAACTTTGCATCTCTACATTGCTTATCCAGAAGTTTTACCATCAAGCGTGTTTCATAAGTTGCATCAGCCCATTCCTGATACTGTTGTTGTGCATTACCTCCCACGATTTTCAGATTTTTCTCGCGAACCATTGTCACGTTTCGGTAATCATAATTGAGAGGAATACTATCAAAGCAAGCTGCACTGACAGTATAATCAGCTGCTTCGAGCATAAAATTACCTCCTCTATCACGCGGAAATTCGTCTTGCAGGTATTCATTCTGAGGTTTATCATCTATTTTGAGTTGTACCAAAATGGTACCAGACACATGCCCTTTCAGTGTAAAAGAAGAGCCATGAGACAAGCATTCAGCTTGTATATCCTTACCGGTTTCCTGACTTTTCAGACTAATCTTCGTTCCATTCTTTATTCCAGGAATGGTACCCTTAATAGTAAACACCTGGCTTGCTGATTGAGCAAAGGCACTCACAGCCATCAAAGAGGCTGCGAGTGCAAGAGAGAGAGAATAAAAGAACCGAATCGGTTTCATAATTTCATACATATTTTTCATCTTATGTTTTATCTGATATATTCTGCTATAGTACGTTCAACAACAGCAGGGTCGTGAGTAATAACAAGCACTTTGCCGTCGGCACCAATCACCACCAGTCTTGGAATGGTAGTGATATCATAAGCTGCCCCAGCACCGTCTTTACTCTGCAAACTGGATAACGGCATTATCAATTGAGGCCAAGGCATCGCTTCTTCCTTCTCTGCCTTCAGCCAAGCAGCCTTCTTTTCATCCACAGAACAAGAAACAACCTGCAGATAATCGGCATATTTTTCAGCCATAGCTTTTACCTTAGGAATGGCAGAGCGGCAAGGACCACACCAGGAAGCCCAGAAATCTATCAGGGTCATTTTTCCCGACTGTCGAAGAGAAGAGAGTTTTACATCTTTACCCTTTTTATCCTGAGCCGTAAAATCGGTATATTCTGCACCCGTAGCATGAGAACGGAAATAGTTGATATTTCTGTTTATAAAGTTGACATGAACTGTATCTGCATTATTTCTGACAGCTGCATATTCTTTCTCGAAATCTGAAACCGAAAAAGAAAAAGGCTTGTATGCCTTTGCTGCAACAAGAGCAGCCGATACGGGATAGTCGGGATGCAGGAGGATAAACTCATGCTGCCGAGCAGACAAATCTGCTTCTGCTTTCTCTTTAGCCAGTTTCATATAGGAGATGGCATTATCATCACCATCATTAGCAAACCATGCTTCAGCCTCTGCATAGCCTAAGGTCTGCACAGCCCATTCTAACGGTCGAATATAATCAAGGTATTCAGCATATTGCTGCATCGTTTTGCCACTTGTCATCGTGATTCCGCTCTCTGCCTGATTGATTAGAGCTTCGGTTGCAATATCTTTCCTTTCTTTCAAAATAGACTCTTTATCCATCTTCACGACAACAGGAGAGCCATCCAACATGGTACGGATAGATGCATTCTTTGTCCATTTTCCAGTTTTTGTATTAAGAGATGAAACAACCAACGTTACCATGCGAGGCACTTTTACTTCAACATTTAGACAGAAACTGCTGCCTTTGAATGCAGTACTGAGAAGTTTTTGGGGGCTATACCCTTCAGCATCAACCAATGACACCTTGCAACTATCCTCCATTCCAACAATCTCGCCTGTAATGCTTACTTGTGACTGAGCTTGCACAGAACTCTCCGTAAAAAGAAGAACGGCAAGAAAAATATGTTTGATTTTCATATCCATATTCAGTTTTATCTTTACCTTATTTTATTTTTATTGCGCATCACGAACATACCGCACGCTGAGACAATGCTTTTCCTGAAGCACTACCAGACGGTTCACAGCATTGATACCAGGAGTTATCATACGTGCATAAGCAGCAGGCTCTTTATTCACCTCTACATCTGTTGCCGTCCAGTAATAGCCATAGTCATACTGATGGTATAAACCAATCAGAGAATAGGAGTAATTGCAGATTTCTCCTCCAAAGACAAAATGAAGGCAGGTTCCTTCTCCATTCTGCATCATCAGATATGAAGCCCCTTTACGCCATCCTTCTTTATCCAGATCACCTTGCTTAATTCCTAATTCCCGTTCCAGATCCTTGAAATCATCGTCGGTAGGAAGTCGCCATCCTTCTGGTGCATTGGCAACAGCTTCCTCCCAGGTATAATAATTACCGAATTCAGCATACCACTGTTTCCAGTCTTCCAAAGTTCCTTTCAGACTTAGCCCATTACCAAATTCGTTAGTCCATTTAGGATTATAGACATCTTCATAGAAAGGATCGTCACAACGCAGGTTCTCTGTCATCCAATCGAGATTTCCGATTCTCACCCATTTATATTCATTTCCGTCCTTATCCATTACGGTACCTGTATCCTTTGGAGTAACAGAAGGCTGGTCGTCATCATCACTACATGCGGAAAAAGCCAGAGCGCCAGCCAATACGATTGACCATATATATATATTCTTGAATATTTTCATATTGCTTATCTATTTATTATTCACCATCAACATTCACTCCCAACGCCTCAATGAGTTCCTTCATCTTTGCATAACGTGCGATACAGATAGGATAAGCACTGAACTCTTGCTTGAATTCTGCATCCGTGTAAGTAAATACTGCCGTTATATAGTCGCTGACATCATATTCTTTCATACGAAAATACCATTTGCTTCCATCTCTTAGGAATCCCAACGAACGAGCTAAATCGTCATCATACCCCACCGGAAAGTCCAGTTCTTCCTTGTCATAATACTGATACTTGTCGTAATCTTCTATCAAACCGAAGAAATCCTTAAGGAAAACATCGCCCTTGGCATTGACCTTTGTAAGGACAATTTGAGCTATAAGATTGTCGAAGAAAGAAGGATCACTAAACGCTTTTCCCTGCTCCAGACTAAATACATAGCATTGTGAACCCAGATAATAAGTAGGGTCTTTCTTCGGCTTTGCCTCCAAGACTCCATCATTATACGTCCATGCATGTATTTTGTCAACTATCATAATAGAGAAAGGTGAGTTAACGCCCAATCGCTTCAGAATACTTTCCTTTACCTTTTCGGCAGCTTTCTTCTGCGAACTGAAATCTTCTATATAATCATAGGTGTACGTATAGGAACTGGTGGATGTACTAAACATATTATAGGTAATATCGAGCACGCCCCTATCATCAAACAAAAGATACGTACCTGTGTTCTTATAGAAATCACGCTGGTAGTTAGCCAACTCACTGTTGTCATCGGCTGCAGGTTCAAACTTGTTTGAATCAGCATAACTCGGAGTGGTATCTTCATCACTTGAGCAAGCAGTAAATGCCGCTCCCATGCAAAGCATTATGAGGAATAAATATATCTTTTTCATTGTTGTCTGTATTTTTGATTCATTACCAATCATAGTTTTCATCGCCATCATCACCACCTCCTGCACTGAAATCTTCACTCTCAAAGGCAGGACGTACAGGACGCTGATTACTTCCTATAGACGGTTGGAAATCCCTCACCTGTTTAGGAATATCAAGCGTATAGGCTGCATCGTTTTTCTCCAACCGATATTTGCTCAGATTAGAACGGTAGTCGGTCCAATCTTGACTTTTAAACGTTGACATCGTATGTACGATTTCTTTTGTAAACGGATATTTTTCATCTACCATATACCGACGAAGATCAAACCATCGCTGACCTTCCAAGAACAGTTCACGCTCACGTTCCTCACGCACGAAATTGATAAGTTCTGCTCCTGCCAAAGTTACGGATCCACCATCAGCAATACGGTTCTGGCGTAATTTACCCAGCCATTTGCAAGCCTCGCTGTCATTGCCCAACTGAGCCTCAGCCTCAGCGATATTGAGATAAGCCTCAGCTGTACGTATGCTAAAAACATCACTTACTTCCTTATATTTACCATACGATGCTATGCTGCAATCCACCTTATGATAGGTAGGAAACGAATTGGTCAGGTCGTCAGCGGTAGTGATATAGGTTGTCTTGCGATAATCGTCATCGCTGAAGAGAGAGTAGAGATTATCAGAAAGATACCATGTAGGAGACACCTCATAATAAGAATTCGTTTTACCAGGATTAACAAACAGAATATTTCCCAACATACTTGCGCCATTTGAGAACACAACCTCTGCATTCTGTTTACTCAACGGATATGACGTGGAAGGCACTTCCTGCAAGTTGAGCAGATATCCATCCTTGTCAATAGCCTTCTGCGCATAGGTCTTGGCAGTAACCCAATCCTGCATATACAAAGCTACACGACTACGCAGGATATACACTGCTTCAATGCCAGGATGATAAATGCTGACAGGAGCCGATGCTGAAGATAGTTGCACTTCTGCTGCATTCAAGTCGCTGACTATCTGAGCATATACATCTGCAACAGATGCACGCTGAAATTCCTTATCCTCTACATTCGGACTCAACTTGATAGGCACAGCTGGCTCTGTAGCGGCGGTGGAAGGCGTATAAGGTTTGCCATACAGATTGACAAGCATCAGATAGTAGGAGGCACGCAGATAGTAAAGTTCTCCCTTTACTTTCTGCACCTCAGCCTTCTCCGTCTCAGAATGGGTAGAGAGCAAATCGGCTGCATCAAGTACCATGTTGCAATTGTTGATTACCTGATATGCCAGATTCCACAATTCACTCTCGTTGCTTTCATACGAACTCTTGCCATACTTGTCGAAATAAAGATTCTGCTGCCAGGTGAAATAAGGGAACATCTTGTCACGATAGCCAATATATCTATCAACATCTTCTTCTGTTCTGACATTCTCTTGCAATTCATCACTCATAAAGTGTACACAGAGGTAATTGGGATTATAAGTCTGAAAACTTGAATTCTTGTTCGAGAACAGACTCTTGGGCAAAAGGCAATCACCCACCACCAGTTCCTTCAAGTCATCTACAGTCTGAACCCTTCCCAAATCCTGCGAATATTCCTTGAGAAAACCACTTGAACAAGACACTAACACCAGACATGATGTTACTAAAAATATGATATTATACAGTTTCTTTTTCATCATTTTCTTTTTTTAAAATTAGTGCGTAAGATATTCATACCACTCTCCTTTATTAGAATATCACATTCAATCCGAGCGAGAAACTTGGACGGTCGCTCAACTGTATGCTGGAGAATCCGCCCTGTGTTGGTGTCTGACCCTTCAAGGCAGAATCACAAATCGTGAAAAGATTGTAAGCCGAAGCAGTAACAGCCAATCGCTGCAAGCCTATCACTGTCAATGCTTTCACAGGCATCTCATAGGTCACGCTCATACTCTGAAGTTTCAGATAGTCAGCACTTACTACGCGGATATTTGAATAGTCATACATATCCCAATAATCGTTTGCTATCGTTGGAATATCACTGAAGTCTGTCGCATTGTTCGACCAGAAATTACTGTATTTCCAATAAGCATCCGAACTATATGGTATAATGGCTGGGATATTGGTGTATTTTTCATCACCAGGTTTCTGCCAACGTTTCATATAGTCACGACTATAGTTTTTCTCCGAATAGATAGAAGAGCCGTATGCGCCACCCGAAGCTGCGCTACCATACATAGCAAACAGACGTGTCTTAGCTCCCAAACTATACCCCAAGCTCAAGGAAGCACGCCAGTTCTTGTAGCGGAACGTATTGGTCAAACTACCCTGAATGTCAGCATCACGCTTGCCTGAAGCTTCGAGAACCGTAGTATATACATCATACTTACTCAAACCACGCAAAGCTGCCTGATTGTCAAAATAATCATCAAACAGCGGACCGCCATCTACAGGACTTAAGCCCAAGAAACGATAGCTGTAGAAAGTATTTACCGATTTGCCCTGTACCAATGCCGAACCGTTCAGAAAGTCTTCCAAATCATAGGTCTGTGCATCAGGACGCGAATCGATACTATTGATAACCTTAGAGATAGAAGTAGAAAGTGACCAGCGGAAATTCTTAGTACGGATTGCATTATAAGTAATGTCGAAACTATAACCCTTATTAGTTACATCGCCACCATTGATAACATACGAAGTCACACCATTGACTGAAGATACCTTCTTGTTCATAAAGGCGTCTTTGGTTTTCTTGTAATAGGCACTGATTTCCATCTCCAGACGATGATCAAAGAGACTCATATCCAAACCGATATTGTAGGAATTAGTCTTCTCCCATTTCAAGTCTGGATTAGGATGTGCATATATTGATGAAGTAAACTCATTATAATAGGAATCCTTCGTTCCTTTCTTGATAGTCATGACAGGCGACTCTGTATCCAGCATATTTCCCTGAAAACCATAAGAAGCCTTGGCTGTGATATAGTCAACCCACTTTGCCTTGATGAAGCTGCCTAAATCGTAGCTTCCAGACAAAGACCAAATAGGAAGGAACTTATCGTTGGAACGGTCGCCAAACTTATTAGAGCCATCGATACGACCATTCAGATTAATTCGCCACAAACGCTTGTAGGCGTATGTCACGGAAAGATAGGTAGAAAACTTATTGGAAATATCATCAACAATGGTTGGAACATTATTGCTCAACCATGTGGCATAACCCGTGTATTTAGACAGGTCAATACCCGTTACAAAAGTCTCGCCACGATCAGGATAATATCCTCGTGCCACGCTTGAATGACTCTTGTATTTATCCGAACTGATTTCCAATCCGAAAGTGGCATCAATGTTGTGCTTGTCATCTTCGCCGAAATACTTATTAGCATTCAGCTGCAAACGGGCTGTATAGCTCTGGCTGCGAACGGTCGTCTTACTCAATTCTCCACCCTGAGGAAGCAAGCAATTCTCATAGTATTTCACATCTTCACCATAATTGGTGGTTCGCAGATAAGCGACATGAGTTGTTTTCTCTCCCCAATAGCCCTCCTGATCGGTATTTGATTGGGTCATAGAGAAGATGGCATTAGCGTTCAGCCAATCAGTAAAGTTGAACTTCAGATTGGCTGTTGCAGTAAATGAGTTGGTCTCCTGTTTTTTATAACTGTTGTCCAGCTCGTTCAATATATTATACTTATATTTATAGCCTTTGCTGCCGCTCTGCTTGTCATAATAGGCATATGTTCCATCCGCATTGAATGGATTGATAGCACGAGAAGCACCATAGGCATAGTTCAATGGAGCCAATTCTTCCTGATAATAATTACGGTTATAATGGTAAGCACTCACATTGAAAGAAGCTGTGAGCAACTTACTGAAGGTATTGTCCAGATTGACAGATGCCGTATAACGCTCATTACTGTTCACCTTGATGACATCGTTATCTTTATTATATCCCAACGATGCATAATAACGCGACTTCTGCGAACCACCACTCAAACTGGCAGAATGCTGCTGCGACCAGCTATCACGACAAATCAGGTCAAACCAATCGGTATTATAGCCTTCCATTGCCGATACCTGATTGACAAACTCTTTATAGTCGATATTTTTATTGTAAAGGTCGTCGAGTGCTTTTTCATAACCCACACATGGTGAATAAGCATTATAAGTATAGCCTATAGCTTCCAACTCGCGAGAGAACTGAATACGCTCTTTAGAAGTCATCACATCCACAGAATGGTCTGAATATCTTGGACGACGCTTGTAGGTGACATTGGTAGAATAACTTACCTGAGGCTTCCCCTCAAAACCGCGCTTGGTAGTTACAACGATGACACCATTGGCTGCTTTCGTACCATAGATGGCTGTTGCCGCAGCATCTTTCAATACGTCGATGCGCTCGATGTCCTGAGGATTGATACCAGAAATAGCATTACCGATACGGTTTACATAGTCTGGGTCGTTCAATTCTTCTGGAGCAATCTCCACAGGGTCGGACACAACGATTCCGTCAACCACCCAGAGAGGTTCACGATTACCAATCAAAGTACTGGTACCACGAATACGAATCTTCGGTGCGACACCCACCTCGGCAGAATTATTAGTAACCATCAGGTCTGCAATCTTTCCTTCAAGCATCTGGTCAAGACTGCTCATATCAGCACGCTTCAAGTCTTCCATCTTTACCGATGTAACGGCAGAAGTCAGGCTACGCTTATCAAGCACCTGATAACCAGTTACAACGACCTCATCGAGAGCACCAGCATCCTCATGCATCACAATCTGCATATTCTTGGCGTTCTTACTTGTAAGCTTCACCTTCTGCTGTTGCATACCTATATAAGAAAAGGTAAGATACTGTCCATGATTCTCTGGCAGGACAAATGTAAATTCACCATTCATGTCAGTATAAGTACCCATGCGACCATTGTCACATTTCACACTTACACCAGGCAATGGCTGATGATTCTCATCCACAACCTTACCTTTGACTATCTTGCCTGTTTGTTGTGCATAAGAACCACCTATTTCCTCATTGCTTTGTGTTGTTTCTGCCTTCTCACTACTGGGAGTTGCCTTCTTATGAGAAGCATCCTTGGTAACAATAATAAACTTATCGCCCACAACCTTATAGGTAAGGGGCCGATTGCTTATCACCGTTTTCACTGCACTCTCTGCATTGACTGCTGTCAGATGAACATTCACAGAGTAACCTTTCACATCCTCATAGGCGAACTCCACTCTCACACCGCTTTGCTTGCCAATTTTCTTCAAGGCAGTTGACAAAGGAGTGTTTTTGAATGAGACACTAAATTTCTTGCTCAAACTCTGTGCAGAAGCCCCTAACACAAAAGACAAGAACATAAAAAGTGCTACTAATTCTCTTTTCTTTTCTCTCTTTTTCATACGCATTAATTTCTATTTTATGCTTTTGACTATATATTTTTTGCAATAAGATACGGACTAACGCAAAAATCGGGTACGCTTTGAAAGAAAAAAGTTGAAAAAACTTTCATTTTCTTTCAAAAACATACCAGATAATTTACGTTTTATCATTCCAAATCGAGTGTTTTTCAAAACCACACACGATACTCATCGATTAAGGATGGGATTTATATACAGAATGAGAAAACAGGAAGACCATAGCTTATGATTAACATTATCAATTTGAATAAGGGGAAAAGCAACTTTGAAACCTTTTGCTCGCTAAACGAAAGCCTTTTTGACTACCGTCATAAGATCTTGTCAGCCTAATCAAAACATCTTGTGACTAACCACCAAAAAACCACGAAGACATATTCAAATGTTATACTAACCAAGATTTCTCTTGGTCGCAATTCTGTCACAGAGAAAGAACTGCCTGTTACAGATATAGAGCAACGAGACTCATTTTTTACTTTCAGTTGCCATGAACCCAGTTAAAGATATAGGTTGAGAGCATGCGAGAAGTTACAATAAACTGTATTTCTTCCCGCCGATTTTATAACATAGTTATCATGATACACATTTCCTATCCCATATAAAGAATAAACCAAGTACGCCCTACTCCCCATCTATAAATCTATATAAATACCTCATTTTCAATAGCGTTGTTTATTTTCTGGGGCAAAGATAAGCGATATTTTGCAGAAATCGGCACCTTAGAATCTTAATATTTTGTAAAATTCGGCATCTAAGACAATCTTATTCTATCACCACCTGCCCATTATGATAGGTAAATTTCGCCTTATCCAAACTATTCAGCACCTCCAGAAGTTCCTCAATGCCACCATCCCTCGGTGCGACAAAGAAAAGGCGAGTCTGCATTTTCGCAGGACTTTGGAAGATCACACTCACATTATACCATTTACCTATTTCCTTGGCAATATCCAAAAGCGTCTCGTTGTCGAAATAAAACTCTCCTTCCTTCCATGCCGTGAATTCATCGGTATCAACGGCACGGACAATCATGCGCCCATCGCTAAAGCTTGCATCTTCCCCGGGCTTCAACCGCTTGGTTGTCGCAGCCGAACTGACCAGCACGCTTCCTTGCAACAAGGTGACGTGAGTGTCTTTACGAGAATGAGAACGAACATTGAACTCCGTTCCCAATACCTTGGTAGAAATGCCATTCGCCTTAACGATAAATGGATGCTTGCCATCATGATGAACCTTAAAATACGCCTCACCTTGAAGTTCTACTTCGCGAGTTGAGCCCGAGAAAGTCTGCGGATAAACCAATTTGCTTCCAGCATTAACCATCACGACAGTTCCATCCGCCAAAGTCACCTCTGCCATTGCATTGGCAGGAGTTGTCAATATGTTACGCACCGTCGTTGTCGCATTGGCGTTTGCACCAATAGCATTGACTTTCGCAAAAGAGGCTTGATTGGATGCGACAGCCATCGGATCTTCATCACCCTTTTGCAAAGTAACACTTGACTGTGATTTTTCAGCCTCAGCCTCGTATGCCACCACAGCCCCTTCTGGCACATCCAAATGATGAGGATCCTTACCAAAATAAAGGAAGAGAACCAATGCTATGGAAGCAGCCATTGCAAAGATTGCAGGAATCGCAAAGCGACGTACAAAAGAGCGATTCTCCAAATCCATATCATCAGATAGATTATCGCCAGACACAACCTCAGAAGTTTCTTCTCTCATTTTTCCATCCTTTGGCATTTTTGCCAAAAAGGAATCAAGTTCTCTTCTCACATCGGGAGCAGCATGAGTCTTCCGCAAGAGATAGTCACGAACAGCCACTTCCTCTTGCATAAAATCAGACATATTATAATTATCTTCTTTGGTCATATTTTCCTCTCCAAATTAATTATTGATTGTGTTCCGAATTGCACCTTTTCGAATAAAACTCTTTAGAGTTACACCTTATTATATAATATAGGACATATAGGTGCTAAAAAAATCCATTCTTAGATACGAACGAAAAACTAAATCGGGTATTCCCGTTTACCTTTATATAATTCCCTTAAGGTTTTTAAAGCCTTCACGATATGCTTTTTCACCGTATTCGGACTGATGTCGAGAGCCTCAGCCACCTCTGCATATTTCATACGTTTGAGATAGCACATCTCCAAGATTTGGTCGGTAGGCGGCGAGAGTTGACTCATCATCTCCTCCACCAACTTGTCCTTTTCATCGGAATAATCCGCATAAAACTGTTCTGCAGAATGCAGATACTCTTCTGTATATTGATGTTGCAAGACATGATGCCGCAAGAAATCTACAGCGCGATTTCTAACCGATGTCATCAAATAAGCATTGAAATTGTTCTCCTTGAAAGTTTCGATGTTTTTCCACAAAGCCACAAAAACATCATTCAGAATATCCTTGGCAGCCTCCTCGTCATTAACAATGTGTAAGGCATAGTAGTACAACCGAAGATAATTTTCGGTATATACCCTTTCAAACATTTCCCTATATGAACCTTGCACTTTTTGCATACCTATTCCCTCTTAATATTGGGTGCAAAATTAATATATTTTTTTGTTTTCATGGCAAAGAAAGGCATTTTTTTCCAAAAATAGGCACCAAAAGCACTTTTACTTATCACAAAAATAGATATTCCACATCAATATGAATAGGGATTCCCCCTCATCTTTTAGGAATTTACACCCTGAGAACTTCTCAAAAACAGACTACTTTTGCAACATAATCACAACAGATGGCGTCAGCTTCTGACTCCCTGGTTTAATCAGAATATTAACTTAAAACGGAAAAATATGAAAAAGATTGCATTTCTCCTGATGGCTCTCTTGCTCATCGCAATGCCATCCTCAGCTCAACACTATACACAGAGCAGATATTACAACAAGCAAACGGGTCATCTCGACTACGGTCGTCACTACAATGATTTCCCTGACTCCTACTTCGGATTCAGGATTGGTCCTTCTTTCTCTTACGTCAATTCGGATGATAGCAGACTGGATGGTGGAAATTGGCAGACGGGGCTCAATGTGGGTGTTGTGGCAGGTGTCGCACTTTCAAACGCACAGCCACTTTATCTGGAAGGAGGCTTATTCTATACAGAGAAAGGTGGTAAGAAAGATTTGGCTAATGGCAAGAAGATGACCTACGACCTCAACTACATCGAAATTCCACTTGTACTGAAATATAAGTACAATATCGATCCACACTTCTCTCTCCAACCATTTTTTGGAGGATATTTCGCTTCAGGAGTTGGTGGAAAGATCAAGAACTTCGAACAGAGAGAAGCTCAAAACTCATTTAATGACGATAACTTCCGCCGGGTAGATGGAGGACTCCGTCTGGGTTGTGGCGTACAATACGATATGTTCTATGCCGACCTTACCTACGATATCGGTCTGGCAAACATCTGCCATGATACCTTCGACACATCCCATAATGGAGGACTGCAACTCAACTTTGGTGTTAACTTCTAAGGTTTTATCAGATATTTTTTGTAACTTTGCAGCCGATTTTAATATCGGCAAATTCTCAATCGGAAAAGTTACAATAAATATATGAAAATAGGAATTATCGTTGCGATGGACAAGGAGTTCACGCAACTCAAGACATTATTGACAGAATCACAGACAGAACGAAAGAACCACAAGGATTTCGTGATTGGCAAGATTGGCAACAATGAAGTAGTCATGCAACAGTGCGGCATCGGCAAGGTAAACAGTACTATCGGTGCCGTAGAAATGATAGACAATTACCATCCAGACCTGGTAATCTCATCCGGTGTTGCAGGTGGAGCAGATATCAACCTTAATGTTACCGAGGTCGTAGTGGCTACAGAATGTGTATATCATGACGCTTATTGCGGCGATGAATGTGAATTTGGACAGATTTTAGGAATGCCTGCCACCTTCAAGACTCCCAAGGAGTATGTTGAGAAGGCACTTGCCATCAATCATCTTCCAGACAACATCCATCCTAAGATACATGCAGGACAGATTGTCAGTGGAGAGTGGTTTGTAGATAGTAAGGAGAAGATGCGTGGCATCCTGGAGCATTTCCCTCATGCGATGGCCGTCGATATGGAGAGTTGTTCTATTGCTCAGACCTGCCATATATACAAGACTCCTTTCATCTCCTTCCGTATTATCAGCGATGTACCTCTCAAGGATACCAAAGCGCAGCAGTATTTCGATTTCTGGGCTAAGATGGCAGAAGGTTCTTTCAATGTAACCAAAGCGTTCCTCGAAAGCCTTTAAAAGTGAAGAATCATTCAACATTCAACATTTAACATTCAACATTCAAATTAAAATGAACAAGATACCAAGTTTTACGATCAATCATAACAAGTTGCTCCGCGGTATATACGTTAGCCGCAAGGACGAAATTGGGAACGAAGTTGTCACTACTTTCGATATCCGCATGAAGGTACCTAATCAGGAGCCTTGTCTCCACAACGGTGCCATTCACACGATCGAGCACCTCGCTGCCACCTATCTCCGCAATGACGAAGAGTGGAAAGACCGCATCGTATATTGGGGTCCGATGGGTTGCCTCACAGGTAATTACCTCCTTATCAAAGGAGATCTGGAAAGCAAGGACATCGTGGAACTGATGAAGCGTACCTTCAAGTTTATCGCAGACTTCGAAGGCGAGATTCCGGGACAGGCTGCCAAGGACTGCGGCAACTATCTGCTCCACGACCTGCCTATGGCAAAATACGAGTCCAAGAAATATCTCGAAGAGGTCTTGAACGTCATCAAGGAAGAAAACTTGATTTATCCTACACAAGACTAAGATTAAGAAAAGACTGACTAAAATCAGGAAAAGTCAAAGTCTGAAATATAGAAAAAGCATCTTAAGATACTTGCGAATGTATCTTAAGATGCTTTTTTATTACCACTTGAGTTTACCATACTTATCCTTATACCACAACTGCCAACCATTCACTAAATTCTGCCAAACCACATAGGCACCTGGAGCTACGGCAGCCAATGGATTCAGGAAAGTAAGGGTGAGCCAGATACCCACTATCGTGTTCTTCTGGCCTAAAGCCTGTCCTGCACTAATGCTCGCATCAAAATGGTGTCCTACCGCCTTACCGATGGCAAACTGAATAAGACAGACGAAAAGCGGAACAATCAGAAGCAAAACAAGAATCCAACCGGATACCGTAGCATGAAGGATATTACGCACCGTCTCGCCCATCAGAATCGTCAGATTGAAGCACCACATATAAAATCCCAAATCTTTTACGCTCTTTACTTTATCCACAAACTTCGGCAAGAATCTGCGACTCAATAGGGCTAAAAGTAATGGCACCACCAAAACTGTAGTCACATTCCTAAACACCATCAAACTCATATAAAGAAAGGATACATCAGCACCTTTTTCTACCATCGGGAAAAGAGAAGGGATGATAACCATCGTGAAAATATTAGCTATTACCGTATAGGTAGTAAGCGAACCGATAGACCCACCCAATTTTTCTGTTACCACAGCCACAGCAGCTGCAGTAGGACAAATAAAACAGATGAAAGCACCTTCTAATATCAGTTTTGTATTATAGTCGTTGCCAAACTCAAAGATGAGTACTACCATCATCAAAGCCAAAGAAGTCCTAATCAGTTGCAATATAAAATGCCAGGCTTTAGGCTTCATTTCCTTTATTTCTATCTTACAAAACGTAACATAAAGCAAAGCAAACAATACAATCGGCATCAGACTGACCAAATGAGGTCCGACCGCATCACCCAACGGTTCCAAGAAAGGAACGTATGCAAAAATCAAATAACCCACTGCTCCTATGACCAGCGAACAGGGCAAGGAAAACTTCCTGAAAAAATTCCACAACTTCATAATTACGTGATTTTGAGTCCTATTGAATAAGCCATTTGACTGCAAGTCCAAACAGAGTTGAAATTCAAGTGCAAAAGTACAATAACTCAAATCCTCTCCATATCGGAAACATCCGATAGGAGAGGATTTCTCTTTTCATTTATATCCTTAAAGCTATACTTAATTAGTCTTTATTGCTACGCTTACGCTCCAAGTGATCAAGGATTACCTTGCGCATACGCATGCTCTTAGGAGTTACCTCTACGTACTCGTCCTCACGGATATACTCCAAGCACTCCTCAAGACTCATTACGGTCTTTGGAATCACACGAGCCTTATCGTCTGAACCAGAAGCACGGACGTTGGTCAACTGTTTTGCCTTAGTCACATTGACGACAAGGTCGTTTTCGTGAACATGCTCACCAACTACCTCACCGGCATAAACCTCCTCACCTGGGTCGATGAAGAACTTACCACGATCCTGAAGCTTATCAATAGCATAAGCATAAGCAGTACCAGTTTCAAGTGCAATCATACTACCATTAGAACGGCGGTTGATTTCACCCTTGAATGGCTGATACTCCTTGAAACGGTGAGCCATGATAGCCTCACCCTGAGAAGCAGTCAGCACATTGGTACGAAGACCGATGATACCGCGAGAAGGAATATCAAACTCGATATCCACACGCTCACCCATGTTCAACATAGAAGTCATATCACCCTTACGACGGGTTACCATATCAATCATCTTAGAAGCGAACTCCTCTGGTACATTGATAGTCAATTCCTCTACAGGCTCGCACTTCACGCCGTCAATCTCCTTGTAGATAACCTGAGGCTGACCTACCTGAAGCTCGTAGCCCTCACGGCGCATGGTCTCGATGAGCACAGAGAGATGGAGCACACCACGACCCGATACAATCCACTTATCAGTGGTGTCCTCGTAAGGCTGAACACGAAGAGCCAGGTTCTTCTCCAACTCCTTGT